>Ga0180433_10003954_pt1 | contig 21208 bp, 20 predicted proteins | sample SS_ome_8_FD_132980 | JGI IMG/M metagenome (GOLD analysis project Ga0180433, IMG submission 132980) | Hypersaline lake sediment archaeal communities from the Salton Sea, California, USA - SS_1_D_1 metaG | ecosystem: Environmental > Aquatic > Non-marine Saline and Alkaline > Hypersaline >... | reverse complement strand
AGCCGCTGTCTTTTGAGCGCACCTCGTTCAGAATCGTATCGGCGAACTGAGATATCTCACGCTGGGCGCCGACCCCATAGATAATCACCCCCTGAGAATCCTCTATATCAACCTGACTGGCGATATTCTCAATCTTCTTACGCTCATCTTCAGAGAACTTTGAGATATCGATCTGCTCCTCACGCTTTATCAAACTGTCACTGTCACCCGTATCGGTCATGTCAACACCTCCTGAAATTATTGGCTTCTAATTTTGCCTGTATGATACTCTCCGTCACCCGAGGGCTCGGCATGAGCACCTGGCCGGGAAATCCTCACTGTCGATGATACATCACCTCTATATTCACCCGAAATTGCTTACTCCTGTTTCTCCTCCAGCCCCTCCATCCTTATCATGTTCCTGAGCAGATCAATCTCGGTGTCAAGGTCAAGAACATCGTCCTTGAGCAGATTTGCATATTGCACCTCAAAGGCATTCTTTATGGTGTCAAGCATCGATTCTACCCGCTGCAGAGAGGTTTTCACCTCTTCCGAAATTACTTCCCGCCCCGAGAGCTCAACGTATTTCCTGATAATCTTCAGGGCTGCATCGAGATAATATGATAAGAATTGTCGTGCTTTTTTTATATCATTGGGATTCTTCTTGAAGTCATCGAAAATCTTGTCAACCACCACGCAGATCCCCTCAATCTTCTCCTTGACTTCACGATTTCGTACCCGATACGAATAGGAACGCAGCTCCTTCAGCGTGCTCTTTCCCTCTTCAAGAGTTTCCCTGAGCACCCTTTTCGTAACTCCGTGAGTGGTTTCGTCAACTTCTCCCTTCCCGCTCAGCTTCGCAACCAATACTCTCACAAGAATGTAGCCGCCGATTCCGGCAAGAACTGCATAAAAAAGATCCTTTATAAAATAGTAAAGCGCGAAAGCGACAAAGAGCCCAAAGAGAAAAGCGTGAAGTCGTCTCTTCTTGGGTTTCTCCTTCTGTTCCATTCTCACCCCTTATCATCCGGCCTTTTCGAGAGTATCTACGAGCCGGCCTTCGTAGTGAAACAGTGAAAAAAAATTGCATCGATCAGGGATCATAGTGAAGCGATAAAAAAAGTCAAGATGAAATCATAAAATAGAATGATTATATATTTCTACGGTATGCAAAGATGATCCTCCAATGGAAGATCGATGGGGTTAATCAATACAATATCCGCAAAAGTGACAGTGTTATGCAGATAGTATCTCTTTTCGATTTCCATCGCATTAAAATAGAACGTCACCTTTCACCGATGAATTCTTCAAGAGTGAGTAGCCTTCGATGCCTCTCTACCGATAACGCGCTGCACGTACCCGTTACTCGTTACAGATCACCCGCCGAACATAAAACAAGTATCGATTATTCTCCTTTTAATGAAACAATACGATAATCTGACGACTCACCCTCGATAGAATCGTATTGCCTCTAACAAAAAAACAGAATACGGTAACAGACGGATATACTATATCCACCCCAGGATTCCGGCAAAGATAATAAGACAGAGCGCATTAACAGCAAAAAGTGAACCGATAACTATTGTCTGTACCTTCGGTTTCCAGTCATGGCAGTAGAAGGAAACAACGAAGAAGGGAATGTACACCGTGATAAAAACAGGGAAGGCACCCCACCAGGGATAGACCCAGACAAAGGCGGGTGTCATCGCCAGAAAAATCTCAAAGACAGAGAAAAAAGCCGCACAGCCAATTGCGAACAAGAGGCGATTGTTGATGCCCAGTATCTTCATCCCGGGGTCCCCGGGAAGAATCTTGCTGAATACAAGCCCCGCTATAGAGAACATGAGGCTCAGCTCAGCCCCCACCCCGATGAGGATAAGAAAAGCGGTGCCTGTCGGAACCGTCCAGAGGGCGTGGCCGCTGAAATGCTGAATCAGCGCATTCACAATCTCCGCCATCCAGTGAACCATATAGAGCGAGAGTCCCGCCGCAATACCCTTCCAGTTCCCCTTCACAATCTCGTTGTGATACACGTAGACAACGAGTGCCAGCAGAGGAATGACATACCATTGAAAAGGTTCTCCGCTCCTGAGAATTGCTAAAGCCTTCTCCGTTGCTTCAGGATTGTTCATCGCATACCTCTCATCTCGGTGAATTGATATAACAGGAACCGCCATACTACTGCATCAGGGAATGACAAATCAACAATAATTCGTCGTTAGCATCCGCCGAAATGCAGAGAACCTCGTCGCTCTCTGCAAGAAGCTCAAGGCAGAGACCGAAGCGAAGATTGCTCTCTTATCGCTGCCTCCCATCGGCGAGGAGATCAACAGCGAGGCATATGAGCGAACTGTCAAATTCAGTAAAATAATCAGAGAGGTATCACAGGCAGAAGGAGTAACCTATCTCCCCCTCAATGAACGGATAACAGAATATCTCAAAGCGGAGAATCATGTACCGGCGCTCACCTATAAAAAAGGCTTTTTGGGAGTTATGTATAAGGGGATTTTCTTTCACTTCCTCCTCGGTAGGAGCTTCGACGAGATCTCGGAATCGAACGGTTTTCTTATCGTCACTGACTTTCTGCACCTTAACAACAGGGGAGCCGAAATGGTTGCAGAGCTCATAGAGGGATTCGTGAGAGGAGCGGCCGCAACGCGCTAAAGCCGTTCCAGAAGAATATTTCTGATATCATCACTGACAAGATCTACAGGGTTGTTCTTAATGCCCGTTTTTTCCACAATCCTTTCCAGATCGGACTGAGTGATACCGTATGCAGCCAATCGCGGTATTTGCAGCTCGTCTATCCACTGCTCGATCCTCTCCACGAGGAACCGGCAGCTCCGATCAATATCCCCCTCCCGATATTCCCTGTTCGCGAGAAGTGCCCCAATTCGCGCATACTTCCGCAGTGCGATTTCGCCGCCGGTATCCCTGAGCCGCTCAATATTCCTCTTCGTTGCAACACCGACGAGCGTCCCGCAAACAACACCGTGGGGAATGGGAAAGAATCCGCCAATCGGCGATGCCAGGCCGTGAACGATACCCAGGCCCGCATTCGCCAGAACAACCCCGGAAGTAAGGGCCGCGTAAGCCATCGACGCCCGCGCATGTATATCCTCCGGTGTGGTACAGGCCGGTATCAGGCTCTCTTTCATACAGGCAATACCGCTATATGCAAGGGCATCGGTGTAGGGGCTCGATTGCGGAGAAACATAGGCCTCCAGAAGCTGCGTAAAAGCATCCATCCCGCAGGCGGCCGATACATGCCCGGGACACGAGACGATCAACTCCGGATCAATAAGTGCAACATCGGGAACAAAGTTATCGTGTCTGAGAGACTTTTTATAACCCGCCGTGCCAACAGAACTCAGCACGGCATTCTTTGTCGCTTCACTTCCCGTTCCGGAGGTTGTCGGAACAGCGATAAAGGGAATTTTCATTCCACTGTGCTTTTTATCGCCGATGTCCTCCAGATATGCGGTGACCGAGTCGCCGAGCGGGAGCATCGCCGAGATGGCCTTGCCCGCATCAATCACGCTCCCCCCGCCGATCGAGAGAACAGCGGAAATTTCCCGCTCACGATAGTGAGCAACGGCATCATCAATCTGATCCGGTGACGGCTCACCGGATACCGATAGAGCAAGCAATTCGATTGAGCTCTTCCTGAGCTTATCAGCGATGAGATCCCATCTCCCCGATGCTTTCAACGAGCTCCCGCCACTCACTATCAGAACTGTACTGCCAAAAGAGCTGACAATCCTGTCAATATCGTTCAGCGACCCGGCTCCGAAGATTATCCTCGGCGTTCGATAAAAGGTAAATGAATCCATCTGCTTCTCCACATACAAGCGTTTACTGATGCCGCATAACCGGCAGCTTTACACGGTTTTGGCCGTTCGTGAAGTATTTTTTCACTGGCACGGGTAAAAAGCAAGCGGTTGATATTTTCTCGTCGCAGAAGGGAGCGGGGCAGCATCACTCAGAGATTTATGAACACTTTATCTTTACTGATTACAGACGACCGAATACTCCTTCGCAAACCGCTCGGTGACGATTCTGACATCCTCATCCGTCTGCTCCCCCATGTCTTTATAGTGGTCACCTCTTCCCAGCTTCTCATACTTCGTCTTCGCCATCCGGTTGTAAGGCATGAGATGCACCGGCCCCTTGTACCGAACCTCTTTCAGAAATGAGATGATCTCATCTATTGAACGGGAATCGACATTAAACTCGGGAATGAGCGGAATGCGGGGCAGAATTCGCTCGCTTCCGGCCCTCCGGACTATTTCGGAATAATTTGAGAGTATCCGCTCATTCGAAACGCCGGTAAAGCGCTTATGCATGTGCGAATCAATATGTTTAATATCGAAGAGGAAAAGATCAACCAGTGGCAGGAGGCGGTCGATGAACTCCTCACTGAAAAAGCCGCAGGTTTCAACGGCTGTGTGAATCTCCTTCTCTTTGAGACCTGCAAGAACCGCCAGGAGGAAATCCTTTTGAGCGGTCGGTTCTCCTCCTGATATGGTTACGCCACCACCCGAGTTGTCGTAATAAGGCTTGTCCCGGGAGACGATTGCAACAATTTCCTCCGCGGTGATCTCTCTTCCAATCAGCTCCATTGCCTTGTGAGGACAAACCTCCACACAGCGCGCACAAACAGCGCATCGTTCTTCATCCCGTATAACCCAATCCTCCATCCTGATGGCGTCATGCGGGCAGCTCTCAATACACCTGCCGCATCTCTCACATCGATCACGAAAATAGGAGATTTCGGGATTCATTTTTTGCGATTCGGGATTATGGCACCATACACATCGCAGAGGACACCCCTTGAAGAACACGGTTGTTCGAATGCCGGGTCCATCGTATACCGCATAGTGATGAATATCGAATATGATGCCTCTTTTCTGGTTCACAGCACGCTGTGCTCGGTTCTCTCGATAATCTCATTCTGTATTTCACAGCCGAGATCGATAAAATAAGCGCTGTACCCGCCTACCTTCACGATGACATTCCGGTAATTCTCAGGATCCTGTTGCGCGGCGCGAAGCAGCTCTGTCGAGACAACGGTGGGTTGAAGCTGCTCTCCTCCCATTTTGAAATAAGTCTTGACCAGGGTGATCCACTTCTGCCGCGCCTCATCAGTTGTGCCAATTGCAGTGGGGTGCATTCTTATATTAACCGCACTGCCGAGCACATGTGAAAAATCTATGGCAGCAACCGAACGGAGAACACCGGTGGGACCGTTCTGATCGACATTATAGGGATTGCAGCTTGCTGCGTAGGGCTTTGCCGCTTTCCGCCCATCGGGAGTGGCAATGGAGATGCGGCCATCATAGGTATGAGCTGTCATGCTGTTGATAAAGGGGGCAAAGTATCCACCCTTGTACGTCCGATACTTGTACGTCTCCTCGAATATCCGCGTTGTCACCCGTCGGGCGATCTCATCAGATTCGGGATTTCCATTTCCCCATTTTCCTTCGAGATCCTGAATCATATTGTACATCCAATCATAGCCATTATAATTATTATCAATAGCATCGATGAGATCGCATATGTTGAAACGCTTCTGTTCGAAGATGAGTTTCTTGATAACGTAGAGCGAATCCACCACATTGGCGATGCTGTTCATAATGAGGATACCCTCCAGGTCATAGACCGCTCCCCCCCCGGTGACATCACGCCTCTTCTCGAGACAACCCTGCATGAATGCCGAGATAAACGGAGCAGGCAGGTATTTATCGTATAGGGTATCCCGTATTCGCGTTGCCTTGACTACCTTCTCAATCTGAAACGCTACCTGTCTGATGAATGCATCCTCGAGCTCATTATATGTCGTAAAGGTATCGGGATCACCGGTTTTAATGCTCACCCCCTCGAGCGTACCGATAAGGGTTTTTGAATCTCCGTTTCGCAAAGTCATGTCGAGGATGCGGCAGAGCAGTACCGCTGAAAAGGACTCGCCACCGGTTTTCCCCGGTACAACCATATCGACGCACCCGGTGATGGCATATCCCACAGCATCCTCATGGCTGAAGCCTCTATTCTCGAGCGCCTCAATACTCACCTCGTCATTCATCATGGAGACGCTCGATACACCGGCGTGATGCAACTCCGCCACTTTCATGTAGAGCGCGTCCGGTGAGTTCGGATGAAAGCGTACCACGAAGTTGAGCGCAGCGCGCGATCGCCCCGCTGCCTCGAGCATGAGATAGGTGAGATCATTCGTCGCATCCTTCTCTTCCCCGGTGAGACCGCCCATCGTGACCGGTTCCGACCCTTCATACCGCTGGGTGAAATAACTGGTAAAATTCGAGTAAGGCCTCATGTTCTGGCTCATAATTTTCAGAAAGAGCTCTTCGAGCAGCTCACTTGCTTCCTCGGGAGTGATGTTCCCCTCTGAAATGTCCCTCTCGTAAGAGGGATAGAAAATCTGGTCAAGCCGTCCCGGAGAGTGGACATTGAAGGGAATGGAAAGCTCAACAGCTATCTTGACCGTCCAGTAAGACTGCACCGCCTCGTAAAAACTCTCCGCCGGGTAGAGCGGCACCCGCATACAGATTGCATGCATTCGCTCCAGCCTTTTCTTCCTTCCGGAATCCTGCTCCTTTTCCGCCTCCTCACCGAGCTTCTCGGCGAGCCGCTTCGAGAAGATCATTACCCCCTCGAGCGCACTATCCACTGATTGGAGGAAATCCCGCTCCTTATCGGATGGACTTCCCGCCAGGAGCTCCTGAACATCTTCTCGCATCGCGATGATGCCTTTCCGTATCGGCGTTTCATGATCAAGAATAAGATGCCCCTGCCAGGTGCCGAATGCGGCTCCGGTTGAGATAATCGTATCATTATGCGCCGTGCTCGCAGGAAGCGCGGCAGAAAAGTTCGAGAGATCGCCGGTGTAGATATCGGAGCGCTCCAGCTCCCTCTTCAGCATATCGGCAATTGCCCTGCCACGCCAGTAGGGAAGGATCTCCTTCCGCAACAACCGCCGGTTCGTGCGACTGATCCGATAGGGATTGATCTGACGCTTTTCCATCGGCGTTATGCCGATGCTCGGCATGGCGGCACCCACCGCCTGCGTCTGTTTGATATTTCTGTAGAGGGTGCGCACTCCGTACTTTTTTATCATATAAGACAGGAATCTGAGATTCGATTTTACGAGATACCAGAGCATCGATCGGGCGCTCAGCTCAACCGCAAGCGTTTCGTTAAAGAGGCCCCGCTCGATGTCTATCGGTATCCCCAGATAATTCTCCGTCCAACTGCCGGCTATACGGTCATCCTGATCAATCTGAAAATTCATATTCTCAAAAACATTCTTCATGGAGAGGGAAACCCGCAGGGCAGGAGAGAGAGCGCTTCCTTCGGTTTCACGCCATTTCTCGGTATAATACTTCGCCCGCTCAACTGATATAACAGGCATCTCCTCAAGATATCTCCTGTGTATACGCTGTATCCGTTCAGAGGCATCATAACTCTGTTTCATTACTTTTGCACCTCCCACCGTAAAGAATTGCTGACTGTTTCAGGACCGTATCGCAAGCGAAGAGAATAACAAGCAGTAATAATATAAATGAACCATATTCAGTTGTCAAGAAATTTTCCCTCTCTGCAGGTATTTAAATGCGGAAACGATTGGTGTACCGAAAGAGCTAGAGAGGGAATGTTCAGATATATGATAGAACATGCCGATTGGAGCGTTTCCACGCTTCTTTCACGAAACGCGAGAATTACACACTTTCAGGATACAGGATGAACACAGCGGTCACCGTTGTTTGGCAATATCATCAAGCATCTTCCTGTGAAAGGCCTCATCGATGGGATATGACGACAAAAGCACCATTCCCGCAATAACGAAGATGAGCGGTACCAGCGAGATCATGAGCCTGATGCCCAGAAGGGAGCTCTCGCTCTGCTCGATGTTTGCGACATACCCGAATATATCAAGGCCCAGACCGGCGAGAAATCCGGCAAGAGCGGAACCCAGCTTGAAGCAGAAGAAGAAGCACCCGTAAAGTATACCCTCCCGCCGGAGACCGGTTTTCCATTCAGAGTACTCAACGGTGTCGGGTATCATCGACCAGGGGCTCAGGAATACCGTCGTCATGCCAATACCGGCGGCGATGAAAATTGCTATGGTTATGGACATATCCCGCTCGCCGAAGAAGAAGAGTGCAATGAGTGTCAGGGCGAGAAAGCCCATACCGAGATTGAAGGCAAACTTCTTGCTCTTTTTGTTTGATATATAGACAAAGAGCGGTATGAACAGCACTGCCGTAACGAAGAGGGCGAGAAAGGCAAGCGGTATCATCTTTTCGGCATTCAAATTGTATTTGAAGTAGTAGTTCACCACCGCCGCAAGCATATTGATCGCAACCATGAACATGACAGTTGCCGCTGCGAGTATGAGAAATGGACGATTGATAAAAATGACGCTGAGGTTTTTCATAAATGGCTGCTTCTCCTCGTCGTGAACAACACGCTCTCGAACGGAAGCAAAGGTGGTGAACATCACTACCACTATTACCAGACCGTAGAAAATACCCATCATCCTGAAGCCGGTGACCTCATCGGGGAAGGCGGCAACGACAAGCTTTGTCGCGCCGGCAGCAACGAGCGTCCCGATAAGCCCAAAAGTCGTTCGGTATCCGGTAATGTTTGAGCGCTCTTTAATATCGAGCGTCAGCGATGCTGTCAGAGCCGCATAGGGCACGTTCAATACCGTAATGACGGTGCAGAATAAGATAAAAGTAACTAAACCGTAAATGAAACGCATATCTACCGGGACATCAGGCGAAGCGAAGAGGAGATAGAGCGCCAGACCGAGAGGAATCGCGCCAAAGAGTATGTAGGGACGCTTCTTCCCCCACCGTGAATTGGTGTGATCGCTGATAAAACCCATCATCGGATCGCTCACGGCATCCCAGAGCTTGCTCACCAGGAATATGGTACCCGCTGCAGCCGCACCGATAGCAAAAACATCGGTGAAGAAGTAGAGGAGAAAGAGCGCTGTCGTCTGATAGGCAAGGTTAAAGGCGAAATCACCAGCGCCGTAGCCGAACTTCATGCCAATGCCAACACGATTCGTTGCTGCAGAGCCTTCACCATTCATCATAGTCTTTTCCTTAGAACAGTTTCACTCATTCCGGCGCTATTGCATTTCACCCGGGCGGATATGCAGAATTATCAGGAACCGTTTCTTTATCGCATGTACGTGTATCCTTGAAAAGCAACCAAAAGGGCTACTGACAGCGGAATCTACACGAACGCTCCTTCCGCCTTCATACAGGGAAAGCGAACAGATGGTTCAATAATCGGAATTGTGTGTGATCCCCTTGTCCTTCACCATGCCGAAAAAAACTATTTCCAGCATCTGCTTTACGAGCTCCTCCAGGCCAACTCCGATGACGTTCTCAATATTATGCCGCTCAGCGAGCAGGATCAACCCATCCATCATTCCCCATAAAATGCTCGTGGCTTTCCAGGTATCGATTTCAATAAGCTCCCCATTTTCAATTCCTTCACCGATAACCTTTTCAATAGACTTAAGCAGCTCAATGGTTTTACCGTCAATTATCCTGCTGATTTCTGTTTCAGTCTCCTTCAGCTCATCAGGTGTAGCGCTGAGCACTGCCATGATATCAAAATATTCACGATAGTCGTTAAAGTATCTGAGATAGGTGCGTGAAATATCGGCCAATTTCGCCAGAGCACTCATGCCCGGCCAGGAAATCACCTGATCTATCATCTCAATGAGAATATCCAGGCCCTCATCCTGCAGCGCTTTGTATATTTCAATCTTATTCCTGTAATAGAGATAGAAGGTGCCGGTGCTCACGCCAGCTTTCTCGGTAATCATCTCAATCGTAGTCCCATAATACCCGTGTTTAAAAAAGAGATCCCTCGCCGCACGGAGAATCATCTGCTTCTTCTGCAGTTTATCCTCTTCAGTTCTCGCCCTGATATTCATATAACGATATCGCTCTCCACCATATAAATGAATTATGCTCATTAACATAACATATTATGCCCTGTCAAGCAAAAATGAGAAGGGCACGCAAAGCATATCACAGCGAGCACGCATATCATTTATGAGCGCCTCAAAAAATCCTTTTCATTCAATAAAACAATTGAAATGAAAAGGGGTTCCTCTACATAGTGGCCCACAATGGCGACGACGAAAACGGAGTTTTTGGAAGTCCCCTTATAATATTGAAACATACTGCGATTCAATTCGAATGGGCGTGCATACAATCTCACAGATTCAATTTAATAACTTTTTATATAAAAATTTTATTGACATCGAAATGAGAGATCTGTATTATGTCACATAATAAATCATTCATACACAGATAGTAAACCTCAATGAGCGCATAAGAACAGCCGATAATACTATAACAGGTTTTGCATCCATCTTTTAATCCATAGACGGAGCGAAAACAATGATGAATAAGCGAGTTCTCATAGCTGAAAATGAGTCTATTGTTGCAATAGACATGAAATACATACTGGAAAAGAGAGGCTACTCTGTTGTCGATCTGGTGTTTTCAGGCGAGGCTGCGATACAGAGAGCAGAAGAGGTCAAACCCGACCTGTTCATAACCGGGGATTTTTCGAATGAAAAGGTACAGGGCATCGACGCCGTTCGAACAATACGCAATCGATGCGACATTCCCGTAATATACATAACCGCTCATAATGACAGGGAGATCTTTCACAAGGTTAACGAGTTAGGGAGAACCGAAATTATGACCAAACCGTTTTCCGAGAGCGATCTTTCGAAAACAGTTGAAATACTTTTCAGCACAGCCACTGTGTGCACAGCAAACAATCGCGACATAGTATAAGTTTCCCTCCTCTTCCCGCAGAGAGCACCCTTACACAGAAGCAGTGCGAGTTCTGTCCCTGCAGGCATCCGGAATGAATACAGGGCAATTTACCGTACAGCCGCGAATAGAAATCAGGAAACCTCATTCACCTTTAGAGAAATTGCACCGAAATTCATCTCTATCACTATACATAACTCGCTAAAAAATATATCTTTGATAAAAATATTATTTACAAACATTCATTTTTCAAACATTATTTGATTAATGAACGTTATTCGAATTTCTCAATAGGGGAGGAGAAATAATGTACGAGTCTCTCAAAGGTAAAACGGCACTTGTAACCGGTTCCGGCAAGAGAACGGGTATCGGGTATCAGATAGCGGATATACTCGCCTCGAACGGCTGCAATATCATAATCGCAGACATGGGGCGGAATGTGACCGAATCCGGTGGCGTTAGCACCGGCACGCATGATGAGATGGAGGAGATTGCGAAAGGATTGAAGGAGGAGAACGGAATTGATGCCCTCGCGGTTGATGTTGATGTAACCAGCCCTGCCTCAATCAATCGAATGGTGGAAAATATTAAAAAGCACTTCGAGCACATCGAGATACTCTGTAATAATGCCGGTGCCACCTTCGGCGCCAATCTGATACAGCTCTACGATGAGGATGCCTGGGTAAAGACAGTAGACATCAACCTGCATGGCACCTTCAGGGTTTCACAGGCGATCATACCATTGATGCTCGGAAAACCGGGAAGCATAATCAACATCTCATCGAAAGCCGGAAAGGAGCCCCCCCCATTGGGTAATGGAGCCTATGCAGTAGCAAAAGCAGGAGTAATTATGTTCACCAAGGTTCTGGCGAAAGAGCTGGGCGGCGCGGGCATCCGGGTGAATGCCATCTGCCCGGGACAGATCAACACCGAGATGAGAAGATGGGGGTACGATGTAGAAGCAACCGTACTCGATATCAGCCGCGAGGAGAGAATACAGCAGGTATGTGCTACCATCCCTCTGGGCAGAATCGGTGAACCGGATGAGGTGGCGAAACTCGTTGCTTTTCTCGCCTCTGAAGAATCCTCCTATATCACGGGCCAGGCGATTAATGTCTGCGGTGGTCAGATGCTGGCATACTGAGAACGCATCCAATTAAATTAACAATGAAGATCAACAAAACAATCAATCTGAATGTCGAAGAGGGGGATGTGCTCAAGAAGAGAGAACACTCTCTGCTCTATAAAATAAGTTTTTTTCTCTTCGCTGTCGTGCTTCTCGTTGCCGTCATTGCCCTTCCGAGCCCATCGCCCCTTGAGCGCGGCGGAGAGATCATTCCCCTCTCACCGAACGGCAAGATCACCCTGGGGCTGCTCCTGATGGCAATTGTCCTCTGGGTGAGCGAAGTGATACCTTTCAGCATAACAGCCCTCCTCTGCATGTCGCTGATCCCGGTTTTTGGTATCGAATCATTCAAGAATATCATCCGGCTTGGCTTCGGCAATCAGATAATCGCTTTTTTTATCGGCGTTTTGCTCCTCTCATCGGCGTTTACCCGAACGGGTCTTGGACGGAGGTTGAGTTACCTCATCCTCACCGTGATGGGAACGAAAACGAACATGGTCATACTCGGCTTCCTTTTCATGGGGGGCATGCTCTCCATGTGGGTGACCGATATGGCAGTAGCTGCAATGCTCATGCCCCTGGGAATGTCAATACTCCATCAATCGAAGGTCAGGCCACTCGAAAGCAATTTCGGCAGGGGATTGATGATATCCTGCGCCTGGGGACCACTCATCGGCGGCATCGCCACACCGGCAGGCTGTGGACCGAATCTCCTCACCATCAGCTTTCTCAGAGAGCTTGCGAATATCAGAATAGATTTTCTCACATGGATGAGTATGGGATTGCCCGCCTCCCTGATGATGATTCCCGTTGCCTGGCTTATTCTTACGAAGATATTTCCCCCGGAGATACAAGAGATACCGATAAGCAGAGAAGAAATCAGGAGGGGAATTGCTGAAATGGGAGCCCTCTCGGCAAAAGAGAAGTGGACGCTCGTTATATTCATACTGACCATTGGAACATGGTTGACATCACCCCTCTTAAAGAATATCACGAATGGATATATCGACCTGCCGATGCAGGCCGTTGCACTTGCCGGCGCCCTGCTCCTCTTTCTGCCAGGCGTAGAAGCGGTCTCCTGGAAAGAGGCGCAGGCGGATGTTGACTGGGGAGGAATAATCCTGATCTGCGCCGGAATATCGCTCGGCATGGTTGTGTACAAAACGGGAGCGGCGCGCTGGCTTTCATGGATGCTCCTCGGACCGGTTATTTCTCTTCCGGGAGCTCTGAAGGTGTTCGTCATCGTCCTCGTGGTGAGCTTGCTTCACTTGGCATTATCAAGCAATACCGTCACGGGCACGATAATAATTCCGCTCCTTATCGCGCTGGCAACCGATATGAATATGAATCCCTGGATCATATGCGCGCCCGCAGCCTTTTCATCTTCACTCGCCTTTATTCTGATAACCGAGACGCCGACAAATGTGATCCCCTACTCTTCCGGATACTTCTCAATAAAGGATATGGCTGTCGCCGGTGTGATAATGACCTTCGCCGCCGCTCTCTGCGTCGGTGTTTCGATACTTGTTTTCGGGAGCTTGAGCGGAAGTTACACGCTGCACTAGTGCAGGTCTCGTCGCTTGTGCAGCTGTTCAAACAGATGCCCGGTGATAACCTCGTATAAGGAGGAATACTGATGAAATACAACTTCACTGACAGGGTAGTCGTTGTAACCGGTGCAGCGAGCGGTATCGGTGCTGCTACCGTCAGCCTCTTCAGCCAGGAGGGCTCGAAGATCGGCATGCTCGACGTGGATGAGGCTTCGCTCAAGGATCGGCAGGAGGAGCTCGGAGCGGCCGGTGCCGAGGTTCTGGGCGTGCGCTGTGATATTACCGACGAAGATGAGTGCCAGCGATCCATGCAGAAGATCATTCAGCATTTCGGCGGCATCGACGTCCTCGTCAACAATGCCGGCATAACCCATCGTTCCGCCTTCATCAATACGGAAACGGCTGTATACCGAAAAGTGATGGATGTCAACTTCTTCGGCTCCCTCCATTGCACCAAAGCGGCAATTGCAAGCATCATCGAGCGGAAGGGAATGATCATCACAATCTCAAGTATTGCCGGTCTCGCTCCGACGCTCGGCAGAACCGGGTACTGTGCAAGCAAGCATGCGCTGCAGGGTTTTTTCTCAACACTGAGAACAGAACTGATGAGCACGGGCGTTCACGTCATGATAGTGTGTCCCTCTTTTGTCCAAACCAACATACAGAACCGGGCGCTCGACGGCGACGGAACCATTACCTCGCATCCTCAATCGCGGGTTGGCAAACTGGGAACACCGGAGAGTGTCGCACAGGCAATCTTCCGGGGAGCTCGGAGGAAAAAGAATCTCCTGGTCCTCTCCCCGATTGGCAAGCTAAGCCATCTCCTCTACCGCTTCGTACCGAAGCGGTATGAGCACATAATGGTACGACAGCTCCGTGATGAGCTCATCAGATGAGGAGAGCTGTGCGATTATACAGATCAAGCATACATTCTTTATTATTTTTTTCTTCTCTGAGGAATATATTTTCAATGAATCGCAACGAAAAAATTAAATATGCGGAGGTCTAGTATGAAACTTTACAGCTTTACAAAATCCTATGAGCTTCTCGAAGAGGCGAAGAAGATTATCCCCAATGGCATTTACGGCCCCAGAAGCCCACAGTTCCTCACGTACGGTTCCTATCCTGCATTTATCTCCCGGGGAAAGGGGTGTCGAATATGGGATGTCGACGGAAATGAATATATCGATTACATGTGCTCTTTTGGCACAAACCTGCTCGGTCTCAAGCATCCGAAAATCGAGAAAGCTGCACGGAAGCAGTGGGATAAGGGTGATTGTTTTACCCTCCCCAGCGATTTGTGGGTTCCGCTGGGCAGGAAGATGGTCGAAACGATCAGGGATATGGACTGGTGTGCCTACGGTAAAAACGGATCTGATGTTACCTCCTACACAATCACCATAGCCCGTGCCCATACCGAAAAACAGGTCATACTCGTGGCCAACGGCTCATACCACGGTTCGCATTTCTGGTGTCAACCGCACGGTGAGGGAATACCCGAAGAGTGGCGAAGCTATATCAGCACCTTCGAGTACAACAACCCGGCCGACCTCTCCCGTGCAATTGGTGAGAACAGTGGTGATATCGCCGCTATTATGCTCACTCCCCATCGGCACGATGCTCTCCGCGATCAGGAACTGCCGACCGAAGAATTCGTTCGCACCGTGAACGCCAGTGCAAAAAAGGAGGGATTCCTCATAATTGTCGATGATATCCGCTGTGGATTCCGGCTCGACCTTGAGGGGAGCGCATCCCACTACGGATACGAAGCGGATATGAACTGCTTCGGCAAGGCCATGGCAAACGGATACGCTATTGCCGCCGCCATGGGGAAGGAGTATCTCAAGGCGGCGGCCGAGAAGGTCTACTTCACGGGAACGCATTTCTTCTCCGGCGTCCCCTTCGCAGCTGCACTGGCAACAATAGACGAGGTGAAGAAGAGCGGCGCCATCGAAAAGATCCGAACTCTCGGCATCCAGCTCATGGATGGCCTGCGGCAAGCGGCCGGAACGATTGGCGTCCAGGTTTCCCTCACCGGCCCACCGGCGATGCCCTATATGACCTGGGCAGAGGACCCGCTCTTTGAGAAGAACAGGTTCTTCTGTGGCGAGGCGGCGAAGCGAGGCATATTCTTCCATCCGCATCACAACTGGTTCATCTGTGCGGCAATGACCGAAGCCGACATCCGAAAGTCCGTTGACGTGGCCGCCGAATGCTTCAGATTGACAAAAGAGAAATTCGGAGGATAAGATGCAGTGGAATCATGTTGGCATAAAAACCGCCGATATTAAAAAATCGCTGAATTTCTACTGTGATATTCTGGGACTGCAGATACTCCAGGAGGTCAGCATTCTGGGGAAGACTTTCTATTTTGTGGGGAATGATTCCTTCTCAATCGAGCTTGAAGAGGGGAATCCCGAAAATACGCAGATAGACAGCAGCAATCAAACAGGCCTCAATCACATCAGTCTTACTGTTGAAGATGCTCAGAGCACCGTGCAATCGTTAAAAGAACAGGGTGTCACCATCCTCCTCGAACCGATACAGACGCAACCGGACCGCTGGGTCGCTTTCGTCCAGGATCCCGACGGAGTGTTTATTCAGTTCATTGAGTATGTGTGAGCACGGGAATCAGCATGGAAGAAGCGCAGGAGACTTCCCTTCACCCCCGCATTGAAGGGTGATCGGGGGGCGGTGATGCTTATCATCGAATGGCACGGTGCATGCCTGCATGTAGCGAGAGAGCAATCTGCTTTCGGAAAGGGACTCACGGCAACGAAGAATGGGATCGAAAGAGAGAAGACAACGCGAGAAGGAGCTCCGGAGGAAGCAGATCCTCGGCGCCGCGAGAACATTGCTGCTCAAGAAGGGACTCGGCGCAACCTCCATCAGTCAAATCGCACGGCTCTCCGAGCTGAGTGTCGGCACCATCTACTTCTACTTTAACAGCAAAGAGGAGATCTTTGCAGCACTGCAGGAGGAGGGGCTGGACATTCTCCACGGTATGATCACGGAGATCGCAGAAACAGCAGCCGATCCGAAGGATCAGCTTCGGAGAATAGCGCTGGCTTATCTGAATTTCACGGAAGAGAATAAGAACTATTTCGATGTGATCAACTATTTCCTCTCATCGCCCGATATCTTCTTCGCACCGGAACTCAAGGAGCGAATTGACGAGCACGGCAATAAAATTCTATCCGTTGTCCGCGGCATCATCGAAGAGGGAATCCGGAAGCGGCTTTTCAGAGAGGTCAATGCAATGAAACACGCCATTGTCCTGTGGAGCACCCTGCACGGCTTAATACAGTTTAAAAAACTGCGGAACACCATCCTTCATAAAGCAAACTTCGATGAGCTGTACCTCTATACCGTTGACAGCTATCTCAAAGGGCTCCTGCAGTAGTCACTCAGCCGAATGTTGCGACACCGAGGTATTTATCACAGGAAGGAAATAATTCTTGTCCTTTCAGAAGAAGCGGGCATACTCAATACTACCGTCCATATCATGACACCCGTGGATTTGACATCGACTGCCGGAGAGGCCGGATATGAAAAACAGGTTATTCAAGACAGCGCTCAGGGCAGGGATCATCCTCCTGCTTGTCGGCATCGTCCTGGAGATCGGCGTTCGTATCGTGATTGATCTCCCCGCCGATACTGACTTCTACAGCTCAATTGGGAAAAGTGGAATCGAGAAGCATCAGAAACGCTGGAAGGTGAAAACGGTAACAGGCGCAACGTGGATTCACCTCGGATGGATCGCCAACCCTGATAAAGAGGTTTATACCGTTTTTCAGAAGGGAGACAAGTGGACGCAGATCGGCGAAACGACTTTCGGGAGCTTTCTTATCAGACACCTGAAACCGGATACCGCTTATTCATTTCGGGTAAAAGCCAACAGCGACACCTTCGATTATACCGTGACAGCTCGTACCGCCGGGTGTCTCAGCAATAACATCTACATCCCTGAAATCAGCTCACGCTGGAGACCCCTCTTCCATCCGCAGAAGACCGGATCCTATATCAATGATCACACGATCTTTCGTTCTCCTGACGGGAAATGGCACGTGGCGGGCATAACCGCCTTTGGCGAAGGGGACTATTCCAGGGAGGTATACTTCGCTCATGGAGTGAGCAATGAATTTCCTCCCGCAGGGATGATGAGAGAGCTGGAGCCGATTGCCGATTACGGCCATCTGGCATGGGCACCGCACGTGGTTGAACACAAAAACAGGCTGTATATGTGGTTCTCCCCCCACCGGGGATATCTGGCAACCAGCACCGACGGCACTCACTGGCGGGAGGAGAGAGAGCATACCTTTCTCCCCTATCATCCACAGTTCCGCGATCCCATGATACTGAAGGTTTCCGAGAATCAATGGCTCATGTATGTAACCGCCCGTTCCGGATACTACTCAACCGTGGATGTATACCAGTCATTTGACCTCGTTCACTGGCAGTACATCAGGCCGGCACTGGAAACAGCATGCGGCTGTGAACGAGCAGGCGCACAGGCATCAACCGAATCCCCTTTTGTGCTGCAGCATAAAGGACGATACTATCTTTCCGTTACCTACAACAACGATTCCTTTTTCTGGAATCCCCTTCTGCTCACGATGAAGATCTGGCTCGATCGCGAGAATTACAATGAAACGCTCATATTTCAGAGTGATAACCCCTACGATTTCGGAATATACCGGGGACACCGTCAGCCTTCATCGCTGCTGACCGTTCTGAGCGCCCACGCGCCAGAATACTTTGAGCACAACGGTCAGTGGTACATCACGACTGCAGGATGGCCGTGGATTTCGACGCTTACCCGTGGGGAGGTTGCCTGTGCACTTCTGAAGTGGAAGCTCAAAGAGGAGTAACGGGATCACCCTGCACTACTTCAAGCGTCCGCAACCGGTTTATTGCCGCCGCCAGCTCGAATCCCCTGAATGCAGCGTAGTCGCCAACCGGATGAGGGCTGAGGACATCAAGCCCCTGCCTGTTTATATCTTCCAGCACCATGTCAATTATCTCTGACAGCGGACGTTTCCCATCCATATACTTTCGAGCATAGTGAATGGCATCGCCGAGCGCCCTCGTCTGGCTGACATCAACAAGCTGCTCGACTGCCCCCAGATCGATAACGCTCGTTCCGAATACGATCGACTGCAGACCCTTTGAGGCGATCTTCACCTCCCGCTTCCCCCTGCTCGGATCAAAGGAGTGCTTCACCGGTATTCGCGCCCGCACCTCCCCAAAGGCGGTTCCGCCCTCGGGTATCCGCTCCGAACGGTACTTCTCTGCAATAAACCGTGCCCGCTCGCCCACATCATGCGGACGATACTCCACCATGCACAGAACCGTATCCGCAACATCAAAATAGTCACCCGAGCCACCGATAACGAGCACGGTCGATATACTCCTGTCTCGAGAGAGCAATCTTACCTTGTCGACAAAGGGTGTGATCGGTTCCTGATCCTTTGCAACGAGCTCCTGCATCCGATGATCGCGGATCATAAAATTGGTTGCGGAGGTATCCTCGTCGATCAGCAGAACCTCACATCCCGCCTCAATCGCCTCAATGATGTTCGCCGCCTGAGAGGTGCTTCCGCTCGCATCGTCGGTGGAAAAGCTTATGGTGTCTTTCCCAAAGGGAAGGTTCGAAATAAAGGGTGATATACATGTTTTCTCGATTCGTCTTCCATCCTCAGCTCTAATCTTCACCGTTCGGGGATTGGTGACAACGAATTCCCGCCCGTCACCGGGGAGGTGATTGTAGACACCGAGCTCAATGGCATTGAGCACCGTCGATTTCCCATGATAGCCGCCGCCGACAAAAAGCGTGACACCCTTCGGAATGCCCATGCCTTCAATCCCGCCTCGATTGGGTACTGTAAGTGATATCCGATGCGACGGTGTCGAAACGAAGGGAATAACATCGGCACCGCGAAGCGGCCGGGAATCGATACCGCTCCTCCGGGGGAGAATCGACCCATCGGCAATAAAGGCAACGAGATCGTGCTCGTTGAGCTGATTCCGCAGCGCATCGGCGTCCTCAGCAGTTTCGACATGCCGGTAGAGATCAGTGCTCTTGATATTCTCATAGAACATCGATCGACGAACGATCTCGGGAAGCTCCTGCATAAACATATCACGAGCGTGCCGTGCTGCAACCCGCCTCCCCAGTGCCGGGAGGCCCATAACAAATCTGGTCTCAACGTACTCAGCAGTGATGCGTACCGCAGTCCGCTCGAGTATCTCCTGCCCCGGGCGATCAATTGCTATCAGGCCGCTCTTACCCGTTCCACGATTTCCGCGGACAATGTTCCCTGTCGCCTCATCAAAGAGCCGGGCAATGAAATCGCGAAGCGCGATCTCCCGGCTCCGGTTCTTGAAAGAATCTTCGGGAAATCCCGCTCGCTCCTGCGGCACCCGAACCCGTATCCTGCTGGGCGACGCGAAGGGATCACCCTGAACGTGATCGATGAAAAGCGTATACTCGCGGCTTCGATAGATGCCCGCAATATCCTTGTACGCTTTATATCCTTTCCCGTCGATTCGACCGAGTATTGTTTCAAGCTGATCAATCTCCCTCATCTGTTGAGCTCCGCACTATCTCTTTTGCAACAAGGTACAACCTCTTATCGGAACCGATCACATGAGTGAGTATCGCCTTAACGTCAACGACATCACCATTGGCAATGCTCCAATCCCCTTCGGCATAGACGTCAGAAACACCGGAGAAGATATCCCGCTCCCGATAATCCACCAGGAGATCGAAGAGCACGCTGTCGCCCTTTCTCCTGAGATTTGCGACCCGCCCGCGCCACTGCACGGCGACACCCTGATAAAGAGGCGGATCCTGAGCAATCTCCTTATAGGGACGAGACTCAAACTCGCGTTCCTCAACATCCATAACGAATTTGATGAGAAAATCAACCCGTTCCTTCACCATCATATTGACATTACTGTTATTGAGCTTATTCAACAGCAAGAGAGCACTGTTATACTTTTCCCTCTTGATGAGCTTTTTCGCCCGGGAAAAGTCATTCTCTATCGATTCATTCGAGTAGTAAAACACCTTCGTCCTCTGGCGGCTCATTTTCTCAAAGAGATCGTACCGCGCGGGACCCAGATGGATCTGATCGATATTCACCCCGGCGGTTTTCCGAACTGACGTAAAGAAATGGGCACGAGGTAGGCCATACCGATAGAGCATTATCGCAAGTAACACAAGAAAAATGATACCGACAGGAATCGCGATCCAGAGATAAGACGCTTCCCACGGAGCACCATCGATGAAATCATGCCTGAGGGGTTTCGGTATCCGCATAAAATCGCTCAGACGGGCCTCCTTCTGCAGGCGAAGAAAATCATCGACGTCTCTGATTATCTTCAGTGACTTCATAATCTGTTTATCATCGGGAAAGCGATTGAGCGCATCAACATAGCGAACGAGAACACTCTCATGATGAGCCGAAGATTTCAGGGCAAGAAACAACTCGAGATGGATATAGGGCCTGTACTCCGGATCGATCATCCGAATCCGTTTGAGCATTGAATCCGCTTTCTGGAACTGATCGGCCAGCAGATATGCGAGGGCAATCAATACATAGGGATAGGGGTGCCTGATGCCCGAATCTATGACCTTCTCCAGGAGCACAATGGCATCACGGTACTTTTTCCTTCGGTATGATCGATATGCTTCTTTTACGAGGACATAGTCAGAATGT
>Ga0180433_10003952_pt1 | contig 21213 bp, 17 predicted proteins | sample SS_ome_8_FD_132980 | JGI IMG/M metagenome (GOLD analysis project Ga0180433, IMG submission 132980) | Hypersaline lake sediment archaeal communities from the Salton Sea, California, USA - SS_1_D_1 metaG | ecosystem: Environmental > Aquatic > Non-marine Saline and Alkaline > Hypersaline >... | reverse complement strand
GCCCGGCCTCCGATAAGAGTCGCGTTCCAACGATCTCATCGGCATGCCGGGCCGCCTCGCTTTCATCTTCCTTGCTCCCTCCCCCTACCTGCAGTACCCTGAAAACCTGCGAAAGGCCAGTTACTAGGTAATCCTTCTCGATTTCGACCCCTACGAACTTGCGGTGTAACCGCGCCGCCGCGATGCCGGTCGTGCCGGAACCGGAGAACGGGTCCAGGACCAACTGGTTCTCCTCGCTGGAGGCGGCGATGATGCGCTCCAAGAGGGCCACGGGCTTCTGCGTCGGGTGCTTGCCGAAGACCTTCTCGTCCTTGCCGGGCGCGCCGATTTCCCACACGCTCTTCATCTGCTTGCCGCCGGCGAGGGCCTTCATCAGGTGATAGTTGAACGTGTGTCGGGCACGCTCGCTCTTGCGGGCCCAGAGCAGCGTCTCGGTGGCGTGGGTGAAGTAGCGGCACGAGAGGTTGGGCGGCGGGTTGGGCTTGACCCACGTGATGTCGTTCAGCAGTTTGTAGCCCAGCCGCTGCATGGCGAACCCCACCGAGTGGATGATGTGCATCGTGCCGCTGACCCACACGCTGCCGGTCGGCTTGACGATGCGGCGGCACTCGGCGAGCCAGCGGAGGCAGAACTCGTGGTCGAGGAGCGGCCCCTTGGACTTGTCCCACTTACCCTTGTTGACCGAGACCATGCGGCCGGCGTGGCAGGTGATGCCGTCGTTGGAGAGGAAGTACGGCGGGTCGGCGAAGACGACGTCGACCGACTCGTCGGGGATGCGCGGCAAGAGGTCGAGGCAGTCGCCCCGGTAGAGTCGGAAGCGGCGGTCGTCGGACTCGAAGTACGCCTCGGGCAGGGCGGCATCGGCGGCTGGCGGCTTCGGTGCCATGCGGGTCCCTCGATACATATAGACGGAGGTTGATCGGAGACCCAGGATTTGAGATCACTTTCGGCCGCGTGTCAACGATCAAATTCGGGAGATGCGTTCGCGGCGACGGACCGCGGAGCCGAAAAAGCGCGGTGGCTCGCGTGGGCCGCCGCGCGGAAAGGGATGAATGATCTCCCTCTCCCTTGACGGGAGAGGGCCGGGGTGAGGGTGAGGAGGCTGCAAGCCCCAAGCCGCATGCGGCAAGCCGGATACGGGCTCACCGCCCGTTCCGAACGCGTCTTGCCGTGGCTTGTGTCTTGCGGCTTGAAGCCTGTGGCTTCATTCCCCCTCACCCTACCCTCTCCCGCAGGGGGAGAGGGGATGTAAAACAGCGCTCAGGCGTTCTTCCCGGCGTCGGCCTTTGACTTGTCGGACTTCGCTTCGGCCTGTTTCGCGTCGGCTTTGGGCTCATCGGCCTTGGCCTTGGTGTCATCGGCCTTGGGCGGTTCGGCCTTTTTCTCTTCGGGCTTGGCCTTGGGAGTCTCGGCCTTCGGCTGGTCGGTCTTCTTTTCTTCGGCCTTGGCGTCGTCGGTCTTGGCTTCGGGCTGTTGGCCTTGGGATTTGGGTTTTCGTCGTTCGGCGGGCCCGGCGGCCTCTTGCTGCTTGACCTCGCGCGGGCTTTTGCGCCGGCCGCGACCGCCGCCTCCGCGACCGCCGCGTCCGCGGCCGCCGCCTCCGCGACCGCCGCGTCCGCGGCCGCCGCCTCCGCGACCGCCCTTGCCGCTGCCCTTGCCTTTGTCCGGTCGCTCGGGCGGTTCCTGCTGGGTGGGCCGCGGCCTGGCCGTCGGGTGCAGGTCCGTGGAGACCTTTCGCCGGCGTTTGGCCTTGGCGGCCTGTTTTTCGGCGGCCTCGGCCTGCTCGGCGGCCTTTTCGGCGTCCCAGGCGTACTTGCGCTGGAACTTCTCCACCCGGCCGGCCGTATCGACGTACCGCTGCTGCCCCGTGAAGAACGGGTGACAGTTCGAGCAGACCTCCACCGTCAGGTCGCCGGCGGTGGAACGGGTGGTGAAGGTGTTCCCGCATCCGCAGGTCACCTTGGCCTCTTTGTAGTCGGGATGGATGTCGTTCTTCATACGTCACCTCGCAACAGAGGTCCCGGCGAGATTCCCGTTCGAGTCGGCCCGCCTCCGGCGGGTAAACTTCGCCTCGCTCAGGGCAGGTTCTCGACTCGCTACGCTCGCTCGCTGTGACAGCGATTCTCGGGTCCGGCCGCTCGGGCGGCCACGAAAGGCTACTATTATACGCGCCCCGGGAAGGGATGCAAGGGGGAGTTGGCCCGCCAACGCGCGGCGGGTCGGGAGACCCGCCGCGCGACACACACGGCCGGGCAAGACCGGCGGTGGCACACGCACCGCTACCGCAGGGGCTCGACCTGGGGGCGGACGGACCGGGGTCTTCGCCGGGGCGTATCGACGATCGGCCTCGCGGGCACCGGCTTCGGATGGGTGTCCTGGGCGGAGAGGTGTATGGCATCGCCGCCCACGGCCACCCCCTTGCCGCAGATGGACCCGCTCTCCAGCGTCAGGCCCCGCCCGCTGCCGGGCGTGTCCTCGTAGCCGCTCGTGCCCTCCAGGGCCCGACGGACGAAGCCGAGCACCGTGGCGGTGGGCACGTCGTTGGCGGGGGCAGGGTCGTCGGCGTCGGAGGCGGCGAGGACGAGGTCGGCGGCGTAGCCCTCGATGAGTTTCTCCTGGAGGCCGTCGAACAGGTCCCGCCGGCCGAACAGTTCCAGCCCGACGACCTTGCCGGTGCGAGCGTCGGCGACGGCGATGCCGACCGTGTCGGGGGGGCTGAACTTGCCGAGGTCCTTGTGGACCGCCTCGAAGGCGCGTTTGGCCTTGTCGGATTCGAGCATCTCGTCGAGGCTCCCGGTTCGGCTCTCGCCGCCGAGGGCCGGGGCGGCCCGGCGGACGCGCCGCCAGACGGTGCCCTGGTCGGCCCCGCGGTTGATGGCGTCCTGGATGGAGGCCGGGGCGAGGTTGGCGGCTCCCTTGAACGCCTTACCGCCGGCCCATCGGCCTTGCTCGACGCAGAAGACGGCGACGGCCACCTTCTGCTTCGGCTCGACGATGGTGTCCTTGCGGATGACGCGGGTTTGCTTGCCGCCGCGGATGATCTCGCCGCTCATCAGGAAGACGCTGCGGTCGCCGGTGCAGGTGACCTCGACGGTGGGGACGTTGGCCCGGTCCATCTCGCCGACCGTGAGGTGGCCGGCGGAGAGGGCGGCGTCGAGCGTCTCCCACCGGCCCGGGGCCTGGTTGCCGGCCCAGCGGATGGGATAGACGAGCATGTGCTTGTGGGCGCGGGGGGCCTCGACGGTCAGTCCGCCGAGGAGCCGCTGGACCTCCGGGACGTGCCCCGCGTCTGCGGCGGCGGCGAGTGTGAGCGTGGCCGCCAGGGCCAGGGCGATCCGTCCCGCCTGTGCCGATGCGTGCGTCCGTGCCATGAGTCACCTCCTTGCCGCCGACCGGCGGCGCTCGGGGTTCGCGGGATTAGACGCACGCGGCGGCGTGGGGTTCGGGGAAATGTTTTGGCGTGCAAAGTGGGTCTGGGGCGGGTTCAATGGGGCGAAGCCCCCGCTCGGCTGCGCCTCGCAGCTAAAACGGTACCCGCGACCGAGAAGGAGGGACCCATGAACCGACGCACGTTCCTGACCGCGGCCGGCGGCGCCGCGGCGGCGGCCGGAGGCGTCATCCTGGGCGAGGGCGGCCGCGCACGCGCCGCCGACGCCGCGAGCGGCCGGGACCTCGTCCTGCGCCTGCCCCGCTGGCGGGGGTTCAACCTCCTGGAGAAGTTCCACAAGGGCCGCGGCAACAAGCCGTTCGTCGAGACCGACTTCCAGTGGATGGCCGGCTGGGGCTTCGACTTCGTCCGCCTGCCCATGGACTACCGCTGCTGGACGGACCCCGACGACCCGTATAAATACGACGAGACGACCTTGAAACACATCGACCAGGCCGTCGCCTTCGGCGCCAGGCACGGCGTACACGTCAGCCTGAACCTGCACCGGGCGCCCGGGTACACGGTGGCCCGGCCGCCCGAGAAACGCAGCCTCTGGAAGGACCGCGAGGCGCAGAAACAGTTCAACGCCCAGTGGACGATGTTTGCCAAACGGTACAAGGGCGTGCCGAGCGCGCGGCTCAGTTTCAACCTGGTGAACGAGCCGGCGAAGGTCAAGCCCGCCGTCTATGCCCGCGTGGCGCGGGGGGCCGTGGAGGCCGTCCGCGCCCTCGACCCGGACCGGCTCATCATTTCGGACGGCATGCGGTGGGGCTGCGACCCGGTGTGGGCCCTGGCGGACTTCGGCATCGCCCAGAGCGTCCACGGGTACCAGCCGCTGCCCGTCACCCATTACAAGGCGTCGTGGGCGGGCGGCGGACGATGGTCCGAACCCACCTGGCCGCTCAAGCGGGGCCGGAAGGTCCGCGACCGGGCCTGGCTGCGGGACGACTACTTCGCCCCATGGCGCAAACTGGCCGCCAGGGGCGTGGGCGTCCACATGGGCGAATGGGGGTGCTACAACAAGACGCCGCACGTGGTCGTCCTGGCCTGGATGAAGGACGTGGGCGAACTCGTCAAGGCCGCCGGCTGGGGCTGGGCGCTGTGGAACTTCCGGGGCTCCTTCGGCATCCTGGATTCCGGGCGCAGCGACGTGGATTACGAGGACTTCCACGGCCACGGGCTCGACCGCAAGATGCTGGACCTGCTGCGGACGCTGTGAGCCGGGCGGGGCCCGGCCGGCCCTGACTGCAAGCCACCAGGACCAAGCCGCAAGCCGCAAGTCCGCGCGGCCGGTCAGAAAGCCCAATCCGGCCCGGCTCCACTCCGCCGCGCCGTGGCTGCTGTTCGTGCCGCGGTCAGTCGAACAGGACGGCGATGGCGTCGCGGTCGGGCGGCACGAGGGGGACGGTCCGGCCGTCGCGCCTGACGCGCCGCTCGCCGCCCGCCGGACCGAACGTGCCCACGCGGGCCGCCTCGATGCCTGCCGACTCCAGCGCCCGGATCACGTGCCCGGCCGACTCGGCCGGCGCCGCCACGACCAGGGCGCCGCTGCCGATGGCCTCGAGCGGATCGACGTCCACGGCCGCGCACACCGCGCGGGTGACCTCCCGTACGGGGATGGCGCCGGCGTCGACCTGGAGCCCCAGTCCGGAGGCCTCGGCCATTTCCCAGAGGCCGGCGAGGACGCCGCCCTCGGTCACGTCGTGCAGGGCGCGGGCGCCGGCGTCGCGGGCCGCGCAGGCCGCCGCGACCACGCTGATGCCGGGATCGGAAAGGAAGCGGCAGGCGCGTTCGAGGACGTCGTCGCCGACGGCGCCGGCCAGGGCCTGGGCCTTCTCCCGCGCGATGAGGGCGGTGGCCTCGATGGCGGCGCCTGCCGTCACCACGGCGGCGTCGCCGGGGCGGGCGCCGGCGCTGGTCAGGGGCGGTCGGCCTTCGAGGTCGCCGAGCATCGTGCCCGCGAGGATCGGCCGGTCCAGGCCCGCCGTGCACTCGGTATGCCCGCCCACGAGGAGGACGTGGAGGCGTCGGCAGGCGTCGGCAAGGTCCGCGAAGATCGCCTCCGCCACTTCCGCCGACGCGCCCACCGGCAGCAGGAGCGTGGCGGAGAAGAACCGCGGCACGGCGCCGCACACCGCCACGTCGTTCGCGTTGACGGTGACGGCGTAGGCGCCGATGCGGTCGGTCGCAAAGGTGACCGGGTCGCTGGCCACGACCAGGTCCGTCCCGCCGAGGCGGACGACGGCGGCGTCGATGCCGACGCCCGGCCCGACGGGCACGGCCTCGGAGACTTCGGCCGCGTACGTCGAGAGGAGCCGGGCCAGGTGGCCGGCGGGCCACTTGCCCGGGCCGGCGGGGCGAGCAGTGCTCCATGCGGGCGGGGGGGCCATCAGTCGTTCAGAATCTGGCCGGCCGTCTCCACGTCGCTGACCCGGAGGACGAGTTGGGCCTTGCCCTCGGCGCCGTTGGCCGCTCCGTACACGTAGTGCAGGTTGACGCCGGCCTGGCCGAGACGGACCGCCACGTTCTCCAGCGCGCCGGGCCGGTCGTCCAGTTCCACCAGGAGCACGTCCTGGCGGGAGAAGGTGAGCCCGGCCTGCCGAAGGGCCTGCTCGGCCGCCGGCGTGTCGCTCACCAGGAGACGGATCACGGACACGTCGGAGGCGTCGGCCACGCAGATACCGCGGATGTTCACATCGGCCTGGGCCAGGGCCCGGCAGACGCGGCCCAACTGGCCGGGCGTGTTCTCCATCGGCACGCTCACCTGCGTCCGTTTCTCCATTCGGCGTCTCCTTTCGCGTGTGAACTGGACCCGTGTATTATACCGCGCCGGGCGGGGGCGGTCGTAGCGGAATCGGATTCGCGGCCTTGCCTCAAGCCAATGCGCCGGGTGCCTGCGTTTTCGATCACCGACCGTGCGAGAGTTGGCTCCGCTTCAGCCGAAACGTGTGGACCGCCTTGCCGTCGATCGTCACGATGCGGTACGTGACCGTCGGGTCGGCCGACGTCGTGTCGAACTCCAGCAGGCCGAAGGAACATGTCTTGTTGTACCCGTAGATGCTCCCCTTCATCACGCCGTGATGGTGGATGTTCGTCAGACGGCTGCTCTCGAACTCGTACAGGTCGTAGGCGCCGGGCCGCTCGATCTTCCAGTAGTCGCTGCGGTGACGGTCGGCGGAGAGGAGGAGGACGCCGTCCGTTTTGTGCTCGGCGAGGCAATCGAAGAGTTCCTTCCGCTCTTCCTTGTAGCCCTGCCAGGGGTCCGGGGAGCCGGGCTTCGCGCCGTACGCCCACGGCACGGAGGAGGCGAGGACCTTGAACGTGCCCGTCGAGGCCGCCAGCGCCCGCTTCAACCACGCCTTTTGCACGGGGCCGAGCATCGTCGGCGGGTCGCCCTTGCGGGTCCGGTAGTATCGGCAGTCGAGCATGAAGAAATCGACGTCCCCGATGGAGAACGCATACCAGCATCCGGGCTGCTCCGGCCCGCCGCCGTAGGACGGGTTCGCCCAGTTCTGCGTGAAGACCTGCCACACCCGGCGTTTCCACGGCGGGTCCTCGATGTCCGGGCCGGGGACGCAGTCGTTCGTCCCGAAGTCGTGGTCATCGTAGATGGAGAAGACGGCGGTGGCGCCGACGAGGCGCCGCCACGCCGGCCGCGACTGCCGGCGGTAATAGCAGTACCGCTGCGTGGCGGGGACCGTGGGCGTGTCGATGTAGACGTTGTCGCCGAGCATGAGGAGGGCGAGGGGGCTGCGCTTGGCGATGGTATTCCACATATGTTCGTGCTTGGGTGTGTACCCCGCACCGCCGCCGAAGGCGACCTTGAACCGCGCCGCCGACCCCGCCTTCGGGAACGTGCGGAATGCCGACGCCGGGGTCGGCACCTTGCGGCCGGCCACGTGAACCGTGTATCCGTACAATCTATTCGACGCCAGGCCGGTCACTTCCAGGACGGCGGTGTAGTCGTCCTCGGCCCTGGTCCGGCCCTTGACGCGGATGGGCTTCACATACTCCCTCATCGGGTCCGGCTGGACGGCCACTTCCACCTCCGCCTCCTCGGCCGTGCGGAGCCAGAAACGGGCCGACGAATCCGTCACAGTCCCCACCATCGGGCCGTGGACAAGCGGCGACGCCTTGTCCCTGGCTAACGCCTTGAACGCCTCGCTCTCGACGAGCGGCCCCAGCATTCCCCTCGGCCCGGCAAGGAACCGGCCGACGGGCAGGCCGGCCTCGGCGGCTGCCTTCACGTGGGCCATCGCCTCGTCCAGGCGGCCTAGGGCCGTGTGGGCGCAGGCCAGCACGAAGTGCGACTCCGCATCGCCCGGATGCTTCTCCAGGAACTGCTCGGCCTTGGCGGCGGCCTTGTCGGCCCGGCCCGACGCCAGGGCCGTGATCATGTTCCGGTGGACCTGCTTGTAAGTGGCGGCCGCGCACGACCCCGCCCCCAGCAAAATCATGCCGCAGGCCAGCCACGCCCATCGTCTCGTGGACCGCATCAAAGACGCATCCTTTCGCTTGACTTTCCGCGCATTGGGCGAGACTGACCGCCGCGCAGCCCTGGAAAACACGTTTCGAGCGCGGTGGGTACGGAGACCCACCGCGCGGCATGTCCCCCGGCCGCTACACGCGGTCGGCCAGTGTGCCCGCGTCCGGGCGGACGCGGATGGCCCGCGGCGGGGCGGTCGGGCACTCGGCCTCGCACGCCCCGCACCCCACGCACGCCTGCACCGTGACCCGCGGGTAGGGGTAGGCCGGGAACGCCCCCTCCGGCTCGACCCGCTCCACGGCCCGGTAGGGACAGGCGGCGATGCAGGCCTCGCAGTGCTGGCCGCCGGCCATGAGGCACTTGTGCAGGTCGACCTGGGCCACGCCCATCGTCCGTTGGCACTTCTCTTCGAGCGGCAGGGGCGCGATGGCCCCGCTCGGACACACCCGGCCGCAGGCGTTGCAGTCCTCGCGGCAGTAGCCGGCGTCGAAGACGACCCGGGGCGCGAGCAGCCCCGCCACGCCGCCCCGGTCGAGGTCCGGCTTCAGAATCTGTGACGGGCAGACCCGCACGCAGTTGCCGCAGCGGATGCAGAGGCCGACGAAGCGGCGTTCGTCGGCGGCCCCCGGCGGTCGGACGGGCGGCTCGGCGCCGCGGCCGGCGGCCTCGCTCACCAGGGCCGCCACGCCCCCGGCGCCGACGCCGAGGAAGAGCCGCCGGCCGACGGTCCGGCCTCCGTCGCGGCCCGGTGCCTCGGTCGCAAGGCCACGCGGAGCGGCGGGGGGCGTCTTCTCACGCCGCTGGAGCCATCGCGCGGCCAAGGCCAGCAGGTCCTGCATCCCGCCCAGCGGGCACAGCCGACCGCACCACGCGCCGGGCAAGAGCACGCTGACCGCCAGCACGGCCGCCAGCGGCGCGGTCGCCAGGACGGCGGCGAGCCCCAGCGGCCGGAACCACGCCCCCACCGCCGCCGTCACCATCCCCAGCGGGTCCAGCCATACCAGTATGGGGTATCCGACGCACGCGCCGCCGAGGGTGACGAGCAGCATCCACTGGCCGACGGCCGGCCAGCGCGCGAAGCGGGGGCCGCGGGAGCGCGAAGCGCGGCGGGTCTCCGTACCCGCCGCGCTTTGCCCGTCCGCCTTGTTGTCGGGCGGTGGGTGCCCCTCGACTCCGCTCGGGACAGGCTCCGACCTACCGCGCCACGCGGAGCGGAGACGGCCGAGCGTCTCCGACACGAGGCCCACCGGGCACGCCCATCGGCAGAACCACCGCCGACGCAGGAGCGCGAGCACCAGCACGGGCACGGCCGCCAGCGACAGGACGCCAACCGCCCGCGTCGCCAGCGCCGAGGAGGCCGCCACGAACGGGCTGACGGCCGGGACGATCGCCAGGGCGTCCTCCCAGGGGAGCAGGCCGGAGGATACGACCAACACCGTCCCCAGGGCGGCGATGCGCACCACTCTCCGCAGCCGGGCGCGCCGGCCTGGCTGGCTTTGGTTCCGCATGGTCCCCTTGTACCGCGCGGCCGGTCGGGCGTCAATCGCGGGCAATTCGGTTGAAGCCCTCGGCGGATCGACCTAGAATGCCGACGCACCTGCGAACTCAACCCGCAGAGGACCCTGTCATGAAGATTCTCGTCGTCGGCGGCGGGGGACGCGAACACGCCCTGGCCTGGAAACTCGCCCAGTCCAAGCGGTGCACGAAACTCTTCGCGGCCCCGGGGAACCCCGGTATCGCCGAGGTGGGCGAGTGTGTCGCCGTTGGGGCCGACGACATGGACGCCCTGGCGCGCTTCGCCCGCGAGCAGGGCATCGACCTGACGGTGGTGGGCCCGGAGGCCCCGCTCGTGGCGGGCATTGTCGACCGCTTCCGCGCCGAGGGGCTCCGCATCTTCGGGCCGACGCAGGCGGCCGCCCAGGTCGAGGGCTCCAAGGCCTGGTGCAAGGACGTGATGCACCACTCGGCCGTCCCGACGGCCGAGTATCGCACCTTCGCTTCGGCGGCCGAGGCCCGGCGGTACATCGACAACCACGAGGAACCGCTGGTGGTGAAGGCGTCCGGGCTGGCGGCCGGCAAGGGCGTCTTCGTCTGCCGCGACCAGGACGAGGCCCGCGCCGCCGTCCGGACGATTATGACGGAGAAGGCGTTCGGCGAGGCCGGCGAGACCGTGGTCATCGAGGAGCGGCTCTCCGGCGAGGAGGCCTCCATTCTCGCCCTCGTCGACAATCAAAGCATCTACACGCTTGAGTCCAGCCAGGACCACAAACCCGTCTTCGACGGCGACGAGGGCCCCAACACGGGCGGCATGGGGGCCTACAGCCCCGCGCCCGTGGTCACGGAGAAGATCGCCCGCCAGGTGGACCGCGACGTCCTCGTGCCGATGGTCCACGGCATGAAGACGGCGGGGGCCGCCTACAAGGGCGTCCTGTACGCCGGCATCATGGTCACGCCCGGCGGGCCGAAGGTCCTGGAGTTCAACTGCCGGTTCGGCGACCCGGAGGCCCAGCCCTTGCTCGTCCGCCTCCGCAGCGACCTGGTCGAGGTGCTGGAGGCCGTCATCGACGACCGCCTGGACGCGGTCACGTTGGACTGGGACCCCCGCCCGGCCGTCTGCGTCGTCATGGCGTCCGGGGGCTACCCCGGCCCGTACGAGAAGGGGAAGGAGATTGCCGGCCTGGACGAGGCCTCGCGGATGGACGACGTGGTGGTCTTTCACGCCGGCACGCGGCGCGAGGGCAATGCGATCGTGACCGCCGGCGGGCGGGTGCTGGGGGTGACGGCCCTGGGCTCGGACATCTCCGCCGCTCGCGACCGGGCCTACGAGGCCGTCCGACGCATCCGCTTCCACCGGGCCCACTGGCGGACGGACATCGGCGTCAAGGCGATCCGGCGATTGGCAAGAGAAGGGTAATCGGCCACTGCCCTTCGCAGATCCCGCTACAGCCGGTGGCCTGTTTGGTGCCGATGTATTTGGCCCGGGGATTCGGTTCGCTCGCGAGGGGACGGGCGCGGCGTCAAGGCGTCGGCCGGCGTGCCTGCGGCCAGGCGGGCTCGTCCCGTTCCGCCCGCATGGTCCTGCGGGCGGCCGTGCCGTCCGTCCCTACCGGTCCGGCTTGATGTCCAAGCACTTGCCCTGCTTCTGGTCGCGGATGAAGAGGTACCCGTTACAAAGGGCCATGGGGGCCCAGATCGGCCGGGCGTCCAGCAGTTTGACCTTGTCGAGCGCCTTGAAGCCCTCCGGCGAGGGGGTGACGATATAGAGTTCTCCCGTCGCGCCGTCCATCTGGTAAAAGATGCCGTCGCCGGTCAGGAGGGTGTTCCCCTTGGACAGCCAGGGGTCCTTGCGGGTCCGCCACTTGATTTCGCCGTCCAGCCCGAAGCAGACCATTCCGTTCTGCTTGCTGTTGGTGTTGCAGACGGCGTAGACGTGATCCTTGTAGAAGATCGGCTGCACCACGTGCGACCCGACCTCCTTGAAGGTATGAAGGTCCTTGACGGCAAAGTCCCCTCCCTGGTGTTCGACCTTGACGATTTTGGAATCCGCGTTATAGCCCCCGGTCAGGAAGAACCGATCCTGCCCGAGCGGCGTCGGGTTGGGCACGCCCGCCACATTGACCTTGTACGAATATTGCCAGAGCACCTTCCCGCTGGCCGGGTCGAGACCGGATACCCTCTCCATGGTCTCCATAATGATCTGCTCGTTGCCGCCGACGGTCGTCACCAACGGCGAGCGGTAGTGCATCTTGCCGATGGGCTCGGACCGCCATCGCTCCTTGCCGGTGGCCCGCTCGAAGGCGATGACGCCCACCTTCTGGCTCTGCGGCGCCACGATGACCATATCCTTATACAGGAGCGGCGACTGGGCCACGGACCAGGCTGGCTCCTTCCCGCCGTACTCCTTCAGCAGATGTTTCTGCCACACGGGTCGGTGCTTCTGGCGGTCGATGCAGTGAAAGTGGCCCTTCGGTCCGACGACGTAGATGAACTGCTCGCCGACGCTCGGGGTGGAGCGCGAGCCGGGATAGTCGATGCCACCCGGGGCCGGATACCCGAACTTCCACACCTCCTTGCCGGTCTTCAGGTCGAAGACGCGGAGGATGTCGGCCTGGCCCTTCTTGCGGTCCAGGAGGTGGACGAGGCCGTCCTTGATCGCCGCCCCCCCGAAGCCGGGGCCGAGGTCCACGGTCCAGAGCACCTCGGGGCCGCCTTCCGGCCACTGGCGCATGAGGCCCTTTTCCGGCGTGGTGGCGTTGCGGTTCGGACCGTAGAGCTGGGGCCACTCGGCCGCCCACGCCGTCACCGCCAATCCCGCCACGATTGCTAACATCCAGCCGGTTCGCTGCATCGCGAGTCTCCTTTGCCTTGTGTGCACGCGTCCCACGATAGAACCCCGGCCGCGCCGAGGAAGACCGCTAAATTTCGGTGTCCGGCCGGCGTCCCCTGCCTCGTCCGGCCGATCAGGAGGCCGCGCCCGTCTCGTCGCCCTCTTGGTCTTCGTCCCCGGACGCCGACCGGTCTCGGCGGTCCGGCCCGATCTTTTTCTCGACCTTCACAAAACCGGCCATGACCGCGAACGTCGCCAGCGCCGCGATCACCGCCAGTACGTATTCGCCCGCCCCGCACGCCACGCCGACGGCCGACAGGCTCCACAGCCCGACGGCGGTGGTCAGGCCGCGGACGCTCGGCCCCTGGCGGAAGATCACACCGCCGCAGATGAACCCCGTGCCCATCAGCGTCCCCTGGACGAGGCGGATGATGTCGCCGTCGGCCATGCCCAGCCCCACCAGCGTGAACGTGCACGAGCCGAGGGCCAGGAGCATGTGCGTCCGCAGCCCCGCCGCCTTGTCCTTTTTCTCGCGCTGCCAGCCGATCAGCGCCCCGCACGCCCCCGCCAGCACCAGGCGGAGCAGCATGTCGCCGTAGTAGACCACCCCCTCCAAAGCCTCCGGGAGCGACGCCCGGACGGCAATCGCCTCTGAAACGATCTCTATCATGCGCCCTTCCTTCTCCCAAGGCCGACAGCCGCAACCGAATCCCTGCCGGGGCCACATCATAAGTGACGGGCCGACGCCGACGCAACCGTCTCGTCCGAGACCCACGTGACCTGTTCGCGCTAGCCGCGCACGCCGGTAAGCGGCGCTGTTCGACTGCTCGCTGACGCTCGCGGTTAGCCAGAGGCTTCGCGCCGCGACCACCAACGCTGGCCGCGCACGGGAGCGAGCGGGGCGTTGCCCCCTTGCATTCACCGCCCGTCGCGCGCCATCATGGAACAGGAAAGGAGGCCGTCATGGACCGACTGCTGCCCCGAAGAGTGTGTTTTTGCATCGCGGCCGGGCTCCTTGCGGCCGGGGGCTGGACCGGCGCCGCCTGCCAGCCCCAGGAAGGCGGACCGGCTCCACCCGCCGAGGCGCCCCGCCCGCCGTCCGAGTCGAGCGAATCCAGCGAACCCTCGAAGGAGACCGCCATGGCCTTTACCCTGACCAGTTCCGCATTCGAGTCGAACGGCCGCATCCCCAAACGCTACACCGGCGAAGGGGAGGACATCAGCCCGCCCCTGGCGTGGTCCGACCCGCCCGACGGCACGCAGGCGTTCGCCCTCGTCTGCGACGATCCGGACGCGCCCGTCGGCACGTTTGACCACTGGCTCATCTGGAACCTGCCCGCCGACGCTCGCGAACTGCCCGAGGGCGTTCCCACGACCGCCACCGTCGAGGGCCTCGGCGGCGCCGCTCAGGGCAAGAGCGGCTTCGGCAAGGTCGGCTACGGCGGCCCGATGCCGCCGCCCGGCCACGGCGACCATCACTACCACTTCCGCCTCTACGCCCTGGATGCCCCGCTCGACCTGGACCCCGGCGCCGAGAAGCGGGCCTTGGAGCAGGCGATGGAAGGGCACGTGCTCGGCCAGGCCGAACTCACGGGCCTCTACAGCCGATAGGCCGCGACCGCCATGACCGAGCCGTGACCGCCTGCCCGGCGTAGCCCAAAGGGCGAAGTCGGGTGAGGTCGCGGGGACTCCGCGGTGCGGCGCCGGCTCCTGCGCCGAGACCATGATGACATCCGACCGCATCTGCGCGAACCTCCAAAACGTCCGCGACCGCATGGCGGCCGCCGCCGCCCGTGCCGGCCGGCCCGCGGGCGCCGTCCGCCTCGTCGCCGTCACGAAGACCGTTCCCACCGACGCCATCCGCACGCTGCTCGCCGCCGGCCAGAGGGACATCGGCGAGAACCGGGCCCAGCAACTCCGCGACCGCAGCCGCCAACTCCAGGGCGAGGGCGTCCGCTGGCATATGATCGGACGACTCCAGCGGAACAAGGTCAAGTACGTTGTGCCGACGTGCGTCATGGTTCATAGCGTGGACTCCGTGCGCCTGGCCGAGGAAATCGAAAAGCGCGCCGACCGGGCCGAAACGACCGCCACGTGTCTGCTGGAGGTGAACGTCGCCGGCGAAGAGCAGAAAGGCGGCGTCGCGCCGGACGAGGCGCCGGCCCTGGCCGCTCGCGTCGCCGCGCTGCCCCACGTAGACCTGGCGGGTCTGATGACCATGGCCCCGCTCGTCGACGATGCGGAGGAAACCCGGCCCGTCTTCGCCGCCACGCGGGAACTGCTCCAGCGCATCAATCGCGAGGCCGACCTGCCCCGTCCGCTGGCGGAACTCTCCATGGGCATGACGCAGGACTTCGAGGTGGCCGTCGAGGAAGGCGCCACGATCGTCCGCGTCGGCTCGGCCCTGTTTGCGTGACAACGCTGGCCGCGTCCCGCGCGGCGGGTCTCCGCACCCGCCGCCCACGCCACTCTGAGCGCGGTGTGGGCGGAGACCCACCGCGCTCAATTCCGCGAACAGTCATCCCCCGAAATATCGCCGGACGACCTCGCGGTCCTCGGGGCGGACCTCGTCGGGAACCGTGACGGCGGATGCGCCTTTGCCGATCGCCTTGCCCTGCTCAGCCGAGTCGGTCGGCGTCTCCCGTTCGCCCTCGGCCACCGCCTCGCCCCCGGCGTCGGGGCCCGCCGCCACCGCCGCTTCGGGCATCGCCGACAGACCCATCGCCCGGCGGGCACGGTCCACCGTTTCGACGGCGTCGGCGACGGCCTTCTCGCCCTCCGGCCCGAGGGCACGGACCATCGTCCCGGCCAGCCGGCGAAGCGGCTCGCCGGCGCCCTCGGCGTCGGCCGACCGGACGGCCCGGGCGACGTCGGCGAGGGCGCGCTCCAGGTCCGCCAGGCCGCCTTCCCTCGCGTGCGGGACGGCGTCGTCGAGCGAGTCGCCGAGCCGGTCGCGCGCCGCCGGGCCCATCGAAGCGCCGCCGGCGGCGCCGGCCGCGCCGGCCAGGCGGTCGGCGAGGTCCCCTGCGGCGTCCTTCGCGCCGGCCGCGTCGCCGGTCCGGGCGGCGCGGATCATCCGCTGGACCTCCTCGGCCGGCGCCGAAGCCAGCACGTCTCTGATGTTCCGCCGGGCTTGCCGGGTCGCCTCGGCGGCGCGGCGGACGGCCGCCGTCCGCCGCTCGGCGTCCTGTCGGTGGGCGCCGGCACGGCGGAGGTCGGCCACCGCCTGTCGGACGGCCCGGCGGACGGCCGGGGCGAGCGACTCCTCCTCCGCCAGCGACGCCAGGGACCGGGCGGCCCGGTGTGCGGCCGGCCGGTCCACCGGCGGTCCTGCCAGCGAGGGCACCAGCGAAAGGGTCGCCAGGACCACCGCCGCCGCCAAGGCCAACCGGCCGCGCCGGCCAAGCGTCCGCGCCAGCGGCAGGGCCCGCGGATCGAGCCGCCCGGCGGCCCGGCGGGCGTCGGCCAACAGGAGGGACGCAAGGCACGCCTCGCCCCGGCGGGACGGCGCTCGACCCGGTTGTCCCTCCATCACCTCCAGGGCGGTGGCGAGACGGTCGTCCAGACGGGCGGCCCGGTCGGCGGCGCGGGCGGCCTCGTGCAGGCTCACCCCGACCACCAGGCGCACCACGAATGCGAGGAAGAAGCCGACCGTCAGCAGCGCGGGCGCCGCCGCCGGATGGGCCAGGACCGTCGGCAGGAGGCGGGGCAGGGCAATTCGCAGGCCCGTGACGACCAGGGCCGGCACCGCCGCGACGACGGCCCCCGCCAGGCCGGCCTCGGCGGCGCGGACGGCGAGCAGTCGCCGACGGATGCGCCTCAGGCTGGCGATGAGCGGGTCCATGTCGCCTCTCGCGGGGTCAGGGCACGGCCGGGCAAGACCGGCTGTGGCACCGGCCGCTGCACCGTATTATACGAGCGAGGCGGGACACTCGACGTGAGGCGCTGCCCCGCGTGCGTCCTTCACCCGGTCCGACATCAGGCTTGTCCCGTGCGTGCGCGGCGGGTGGGAGCCTGTCCCCATCGCAGCCGGGGGACACCCGCCGCGGTCCATCGGACGTTTGCGCGGTGGTTGCGACGAGTCAGCGCGCAGAGCGTATGTTGGACGACTGAGCCACGGTCGCCCGCTTACGCTCGCGGATGGGGCGGGTCCGTTCAGGCCTCCTGGACGAACTCGACGCCCGCGAAGCGGCAGAAGCGGCGGAGGTCGTCGGTCAGGTCGCCGTAGCACGTCACGCGGTGCAGCCCGTGGGACCAGTTCCGCCACAGCCTCTCGGCGTCGCCATCGACCTTGACGGTGATCTTGGTGCGGCAGCCCCTGGGATGGTCGGGCACGTCGATGATCTCGCCGGTGAAGCAGAGCAGCCGGTCGGGCCCGACCAGTTTGGCCTGGGTCACCTTCTGGCCGAGCCGCATGCGGACCTGGGGCACGGCGCCCTCGCGGCGTTCCATGACGCTGCGGAGTTTGTACGGCGCCGCCTCGCCGTCGGGCCCGTCCATCTTCGGCGTGCCGAGGCAGTGGGCCAGGATGATGGCGTCGCGGGAAAGGTCCATGGTAGGGTCGTTGACGAATCCCGGCCGGCCCACGAGGCCCTGGTAGATGATGTGCGTCATGGCCGATTGCAGGTCCGACTCGCAGATGCCTCCCAGCCCCAGGTTGTTGAACCGGGCGAAGCCGATGCACGGGTAGGCGGGCAGTTTGCGCCACATCGTGCCGTAGCAGTCCACCGTGAAGACGGTGGCTTTTTCCTCCTCCAGGATGCGGCCCATGGCCAGGGCCAGCCTGGAGGATTTGACGATTTCCTCCCGCGACGGCTCGACGACCTTCTCGGCGCCGGTGGTCCACCGCCTGGCCTCGGCCTGGGCGTCCTTCTCGGGGACGGCCTCGTAGGCCTTGAGCACGCGGTCGCGCTGGAGTTTCACCATCTCGGTGCCGAACTTCTCCTTCATGGCGTCGGCGAAGCCCTGGAAGTTCCGGGTGGTGAGGTTGAGGATCTTGGCCTCCCGGAGGTGGTGCAGCGCCCGGAAGGGGCGGACGGCGGCGGCCAACTGGTCCAGGTCGCTGGTGAGCAGGCAGTCGAGCAGCGCGCCCGCTTTGCTGTCCATCCGCGAGCCGAAGCCGGTCCACTCGTGCCCCGAATACGGGGCCGCGAACAGGACCGTGGGGCGGCCGGCGGCGAGCAGTTCCGGCAGGATGCCCCAGGTGCCCATCGAGAGGTGGATGGCCAGAATGCCGTCTACACTCTGCAACGTCTCCTTCAGGCGGCGCATCTGGTCCCGCTTGGTCACGAGTTCGTCCACCACGAAGTCGACGTCGGCGAAGGCGTCGGGCATGCCGGCCATGTGTTTCCTGTACCGTGCGGCCTCCTTCTCGAGGTCCAGGGTGGGCGTCGGCCACAGCCCGCCGGGTCGGCCCAGGTAAATCCGCGCCACCCGAACCTTCGATGTCCGGCATCCGGGACTGACCAGGGCCGGCACGGCCCCCCGCCTCGCCGGTCCCTGGCAGCCGAGGCCGGCCAACCCCATCACCCCGGCGGCCGTGGCCGCCCGGAGAAACTGCCTGCGCGTCGGTTCCTGAGACATGATTTTCTCCTCCTCGTTTGCCTCGATCGCTGGAAACCCCTGGCCGAGGGCCCACGCCGCCGGGTGCGGCACCAAGTCGGCCGGGAGACCTTGAGGGAGGAAGAATAACGCCTTCCAGGGGGAATGTCAATCCGTCCGCCGCCGAGAGGTTCCTTCAACCTCCCCTGCCGTTTACCGCGGCCCAATGCCGAATCCCGAATGATGAATGTCAGATGCTGAATGCCAAACCAGCCCTTCCGGGTAAAGACGGCAACTCCTCCCGCCCCTTTTACGCGAAGCGCGCTTTGGCATTTAGCATTTGACATTTCTCATTCTCGGCTCGGCGGGCAGGCCGCCACGCTATTCACCGCGTCTCTCCCGGCCGGAGGTCTCGCGGCCCGACACGTCGTACACGTGGGCCCGGTCCGCTCGGCGAACGTACAGCCGGCCGTCGGAGAGCGCCGGATACGCCCACGTCTGGCTGCCGGCGTTCGGAATCTCGACCCGTCCGACGACCTCGGCCCCGTCCGGGCCGGCGTTGACGAGGAACGCGGTCCCCTTCTCGCCCACACAGTAGAACCGGTCATCGGCCCAGAGGGTGGCGGCCCGCCGGATGGCGGGCTCGCGCCAGCGGACCTTGCCGGTCGCCAGGTCGATGCATCCCCATCCGCGGCCCGTGCCGCCGTACAGGTTCCCTCCGCGCTGGACGTACCCGCCGGTGTGGGTGGCGTGGACCGGTTTTTTCCAGACCTCCCGGGCGGCAAAGCCGTCGCCCTCGCGCACCAGCCGCACGCACACGCCGCCGGACCGGTGCCCGCCTTCGGCAAAGACGGTGCCGTCGCGGAACAGGGGCGTCATCACGTGCTCGGGGAAGAACCAGCCGAACCCCTCCGCGTGCCGCCAGAGGACCGAGCCGTCCTCCGGCGCGACGCCCACCAGCCCCTTGTGCGTCAGGGCGATGACCTGCCGCCGGCCGCGCCACGTCACCTCGATGGCCGAGGCGTGACCGGCGGCGTCGTCCAGGCCCCGGCTCGTCCAGACGACCCGGCCGGTGTCGGCGTCCAGGGCCGCCAATGCCGCGTCCTTCCCGCCCGGGGTGCAGATGACCCGGCCGTCCGTGACCAGGACGGACTCGGCCACGCCATAGCGCGGCGGGTGGCCGTGGAAGCGGTCGAAGATGTTGACCATCCAGACCTTTCGGCCGGCATCCGTGTCGAGGGCGGTCAGCAGCCCCCGGCCGCTCAGCACGTACAGCCGACCGTCGTGGACGGTGGGCGTGCTGCGTGCTCCCGGCCAGGCCCCGTCGTACGCTCGCCCGCACGGGGCTCGCCACAGGGGCCGGCCCTCCAGGTCGAAGCAGAAGACGAACAGGTACCCGCTCCGCGTGCCCGTGGCGAAGAGCCGGCCGTCGGCAATGACCGGCGAGGACCATCCCTTGCCGAGGCCCGTCAGCGTGGTCAGGAGCGGCGGGCCTCGCTCCGGCCAGGCGCGCCCCAGACCCGTCTCGGCCGAGATGGCGTCCCGACCCGGCCCGCGGAACTGGGGCCAGTCATCGGCTTCCGCGGGCGCCGGCGCCGGCCCCACGCCGCACACCGCCGCCGCCGTCAGCATGATGGCGGATCGCACCCTCATGCCGTGCCCTCGGTCAGGGCCTGGCGGACGCGCCGGCAGTCCTCGGCGATACGATGTCTTAGCGCCTCGGCGTCGGGGAAGGTTTTCTGCGAGCGGAGGCGGGCGGCGAACTCCACCGTCACCTGCTCGCCGTAGAGTTCCCCCTCGAAGTCCAGCAGGTGGGCCTCGACCGTGTCTCGGCCGCCCTCGCCGAACGTCGGCCCGCGCCCCACGCTGACCGCCGCCGCGTACCGCTCGCCGCGGACGCGGACCCGGCCCGCGTAGACGCCTTCGGCCGGCGTCAGGAACCGCGGGGCCGAGACGTTCACCGTCGGGAACCCCAGCCGTTCGCCGCGGTGCCGGCCTTCCACGACCGTGCCCGTGTAGGCGTACGGCCGGCCGAGACAGCGGGCGGCCTCGGCCACGCGTCCGGCGGCGAGGAGGTCGCGGATGCGGGTGCTCGAGACACGCTCGCCGTCCACCACCACCGGCGGCACGAACTCGACCTCGAACCCCATCGCGTCCGCCAGGCGGCGCAGCAGGTCCGGCCCGCCCGAGCCGCCGGCGCCGAAGCGGAAGTCCGGCCCCTCGACCATGGCGCGGACGGCCAGGGCGTTGCCGGCGACCTCGCGGACGAACGCCTCCGGCGGCATGGCCAGGACGCCGCCGGTGTCGCGGGGCCAGACGACGGCGGCCGCGCCGAGGGTCCGCATCATCTCCAGTTTCCGGCCGAACGTCTGGAGGAGCGGCGGTTCGCGGTCCGGCTCCAGCACTGCCCGAGGATGCGGATGGAACGTGAAGACGACTGCCGCCGCGCCGAGCCCGCTGGCCCGGTCCACCGCCCGCCCCAGCACCGCCTGGTGCCCGAGGTGCACGCCGTCGAACACGCCGACCGTCAGCACGCCGCCGCGGAGCCGGGCGGGCACGGCGTCGAGATCGCGAAGGAGTTCCATAGGCGTGTCGCTTGCGAACGGCCGCGCCGGGCAAGTTTACTCGCCGGAGGCGGCGGTCGAAGCATCTCGCCGTGGCCGTTCTGTGTTTTGTTCTTGCGCGGCGGGTACGGAGACCCGCCGCGCTCACCGGCGAGCGAAAAAGGCCCTACCCCGCGAGCCACACCATGTAGATCGCCAGAAGAATCTGGAGACCGATCAGCGTGCACGCCGTGAAGTTCAGCACCATGTGGGCGATAGGCCGGCCCCGCGCCGTCCCGGCCGGCTTCCGCACGAGGCCGACGCCCAGCCACGCCGCCCCGGCGTACACGATCGCAATCAGGATGGCCAGCCGCTCGTGCCACTCCCAGAACCCGCCCCACTTGCCCAGGACGAACCGGGCCATCAGAAACCCGCCCACGATGCCAACCAGCAGCATGGTGTAGTAAACGGCCCCGGTCCCCTGGTGCAGACGCAGATGGAACCGGCCGGGCAGCGGGCTCCGGCCGCCTTCGCCCTGCGTCGCACGCACCAGGCCCAGGTACCCTGAGACCGTTCCGAGGGCGACCGCCAGAAGCATCCAGGCGGCGTGGATGGTGACGTACACCATGGCCGGTTCTCCCGCCTAATCTCCCGCGCGGCGGGTTTCCTGACCCGCCGCGCTGCCCCGGAAAGGGGGCCTCGAGCGCGGGGGTCGGAGATTTACCCGCCGGAGGCGGGCCCACCGCGCGGCATCCTGACGTAGCGTTCTAGCAGGCTGCTAAAGAATGCGGCCTGAGGCTGCAGAATCTCTTTTCATCGAGCGATTGATGGTGTGTGCGAACGTTATGTCGGCTGATCGGACCGCCCGCCGTTGCCGGCGAGCGGTGCG
>Ga0180433_10003949_pt1 | contig 21223 bp, 19 predicted proteins | sample SS_ome_8_FD_132980 | JGI IMG/M metagenome (GOLD analysis project Ga0180433, IMG submission 132980) | Hypersaline lake sediment archaeal communities from the Salton Sea, California, USA - SS_1_D_1 metaG | ecosystem: Environmental > Aquatic > Non-marine Saline and Alkaline > Hypersaline >... | reverse complement strand
CTCGCCCGAGCTCATCGATACCCTCATCAAGCGACTCGAGATGCTAAAAGACATAGAGTGATGGACATAATTGTTCCCGGTAGACCCTGACGGATATTATCCCCTGTATCTGGTTGTACCTGCCTCCCTGTAGGCCCGTCTCCTGATCATTAGCGAGTGGATTTGAAACCTCTCCCCAGCGTTTTTTCCAATATTGAATAGAACTAGAATAGGTACTGGTGGAATACGGATGGGGTCATCTTTCCACAGTAGTCTTGACTCTGCAATCCTACAGGAAGGACTCCGCAATAGAGTGTGTAGTGTTTTGGTCAGGGAACTTCTGATCGTTGGCCCTGACCTTTCAATTTTCTCCGTTTCATTATCAGTCCACCGGAGAGGAGCACCAAGAGGATGGGTAATCCCAGTACGAAAAAGGGAAAGAAGGGCAGTAATCCGGAGGGCATGAGTGGTATAAGGGGATCGACAAGGGGCAGTAGGAACCGGAAGTTTTCCCTGAACCAATTCGGGAGGTCGGGATCCTCTAACTCTCCATTGTACTCAGGATCACCCTGGACAATGGTTTCCCCTAAAACCATCACGTTACCCTGGATCTCTACCGGGGTGGAGTGGTTGGTGCCCACCCGAATCTCGGATGTCAGGGTGTCGGAGTATGTCACTTGGTTATTCGATACCACCTCATAGATCAGTTCGTATGATTCCTCCGGTTCCTCCATGCTCCCGCCGTCAACGACGACCTCGAACTCCGTTATCTCCGGGGGGACGAAGATAATCTCCGTTCCATTTCTGAAGTCGTGATACATGGATTCTGGGATATCAGAATCGATCTTGGTGGTAACTGGTGAGCCAGGATTATATCCGATGTGCCTGCCTTCGGAATCATATACATGTAGATACAGCTCTTTTTCAAGATGGGTGAGGACGAACCACAATCCGTTGGAGGCCGGCATTGTGGGCATGGAGCGTGAGTAATGGTCAATAAACCCGTGCCAGTGGGGTGCTTTACGGTGAAATTGCGTTTCCTTCAATACCCAAAGATACATATTATGGAGATCTCGGGACTTGCCTCCAATTCCCTTCCTCCAAATAGTCACGGTCAATCCATTATAGCAGGACGGATTTGAGTCTGCAGTCGCATCAGATCTGGTCTGAACATTGGCTACAACAGCAGCATCAAGGGAACGAATAACAGATTCGGCCGGTTCCTTCAGACCCCTAAGCACTCCCTGATTGTTAGTGGCTATCTTATGAGCGAAGTCCTTGATATCGGTGTATGGAAAATCATCGTGGGCTTCACAAGACCTTTCCACGACCTCTGAAAGTGTTCTGTTGAAGATCTCACTGCCAGCTTTAAGACGATCTTCAATTGCAAAGGCAAGATCATCCAACGCATCTGCGAGATCATCTAGATGGGAGCAATCAACAGCCGAGTATGAACCGTCAATTGCCCTAAAGCCCCCACTTCCGTATCTTCTGCCATATGAGTCCACTATCGTTTTCACGTACTCTAGTACATCGATTTGGGGATCGACACATAGGTTTTTGAGGAAATCATTGTAGGCAAGACCTCCTGGTAGAACGGTTGAGCCAATGATGGTAGCACTCGTTGTTGGACGTTCAGAGGCAGTAATGTATCTGGCTCTGTACTTGAGCTCATAGAGGACTTCTACTTGTCCCATGAAACACGCGTCAAAACTTATGACATCCAAAAAGTGCCCAGCGAGGCCACGACCCAGTTCGGGTACCGTCATTATGCTGTTGCCGTGAGAGCTGTCAACGACAAATCCTTCTATCCCGCTTCCATGATCACCCATAATTAGGTGGGTATGTGGGGCCGGAATTAGATTGGTGGACTCGTCCAAGAACCGTTTCAGCGTTTTTCGGGAGCTCATGTTGGTGGATCCCCAGCTCCCCCCAACTCGAATGAGCCTACCATCAACGATTCGATAGAGCTGGGCGTTATTCCCGGGAATCCTGGCTATGCCAAAAAGATCTGGGTTGAGTTCATGGTCACGCTTCAAATCCACAAGGGCCATTATCCCGACCTTGGGGTTGCCGTACTGTCTCGATACCCCACAGATCTCCTCGAAATATCCCGCCATCCCCCGTTGAATGTCGGGGTGTGTGTCTGCGGCAAGATAATGCATCACGAGCCATTCGGCGGGTAGGAGGTTAAGGGTAATCTTAAAACATTCTACCTTTACCTCCCCGCTTTTTGTGGCAAAGAATATGGTTTCCTGGGCCGGTAGAACGAGTCCTGGTGCCTTAACGATGTCGAGGCTGGCGTTAACCTCCATCTCCCGGTAGCTGCCGTCTCGTTCCACCGGTATCATTTGATCCACGCTGATCTCCAGGTAGGGAGGTGGGGTGTTTAGCATTGTGATATTGATGGGATCCAGACCCGTGCCGTTGACCTTGATCTTGGTGGAGTTGGGCTGGGTTATGTAGATGTCAAGGAGGAACTCGGTTCTTGCTGTGTCCGGTGTGCATTCCTCTACCTCCTTCGCCTTTTCCTCGTATCGGTAGACCCACGTCACGTACGTTTCTATACCGTTCCACAGGAACGCGGTGATACTGATTTCAGAGTCATCTCTTCCCTCCGGCACATGAAAGGTCAATGTTAGGGTATCGCTGCTGGGAGCCAACAGGGTCCAGGGTGCTTCTGGGTCATCGATAACGTCTATGGCCATATTAGGCCCTCTCCGCCCTGGCTGGGGTGTCTTGGTTCCATCCGAAAGTTTGCCCTCCATGGTGATGCCCTCGGACCAGAATTCCAACGCGCAGACGGCGTACCCACTTTTCATGTAGCCGCTAGCATCTCCCGATGCCGTTAGATTCACGAACTGTTCTGGGCTTAACTCCCTCGGGAACTGCGGTAGTTTGAACTCGTATCTGGCGTCTGTTAGATCATCCTTCATATTGTTATCGAATTGGCGGGAGTGGTGGGACAAGCTCGTTTCTTTCGCGCTCCAGATATCAAAGCTCCCCTGGTTCCTCCAGGGGGGCTCGATTTTTGTTTCCCCACCCTCGCCGACGATGGGGGAGTTATTGACTTGAACCCATCTACCAATGCTCTCTTCATCAGAAGGCTCCCCAGTGGCGGAATACCCAACGGATTGGCTCAAAAACAGTAGTATTGCGAGAAGGACGAAGATCTTTCTATAGATCATTCTGGAGCTCCACTTAGTAGATCCCCACGGAACTACAGTGTTCTCTCTTAAATCTACTGATCCATGCCCGTGGTGTAACCCGAATCCAATGTACTTCTCTCGAAGTCTGTGGTTCAGCCCCTAACTTTGCAGCTGCCCGGATTCCAGATCGTTGCGGCGATGTATCTCTCGGGGCTTTCATGGTCGTGGTAGTAGTATACGGTGACGCACCTGCCATCGGTCCTCTGGATGGTGCGCGGGTACCCAAGGTCCCAGCTTGCCCCGTCATGTCGCAGCACAAATTCGGGGCTCCAGGTCTGGCCATCATCGTTCGAAATCATGGCCCGGATCCCGTACGGTGGTCTCCTCCAGCCGTAGGTTAGTGCGATCCTGCCATCCTGAAGGATGATCATACTGGCGGGGTTGCCGGCGTTATCTATTCGCGGGCGGTCCAGCATGTACCAGGTCGAGCCCCTGTCGGGGGAAAGGTAGGCCTCCAGCCACCATTTCTTCTTTCCGTCGAAGACGCCCGCCCTCCGGATCATGGTAAGGTAGGCCCCGCTCCTGAGCCTGACGGTTGATGGCATGATCGCATAACCGTATGTATTTATGGGCGGTTGTCCGCCGATCCAACCAACCAGGCCCCATGTCATACCTCCATCCTCGGTTCGTACACACAGGGGCTGTCCCTCGTCTCCGTCGTCCTTGCTGGCTGCCAAAAATGCCGTAAGCTCGTTCTCCCCCTCCACCATGTAATCTGTGCGGGCAAGCAGGCTATCGCGGCCAAAGGTCGGAATTCTGAAAGGACCTTGCCAGGTTCTGCAGCGATCGGTGGAGTAGTGGTAGTGGCTAGATCGAAACTTAACCGCTAGATCCGGATTGCTGAAGTCAATGGGTTCCGTGGGATCAACTGGTTCCGGTTCCTTGCCCTCCATAACGAAAGACGGCACCTCGACCGTCCAGGTCATTCCTCCATCCAGGCTCCTAGCCTGTCGCCGGGTATCTGGTTTCTCCCTGTCGATGGCATGGCCCCCGGTTGGATTCTCCCTGTAGTGGCCGAGCTTGAATCCAACAACGATTTCGTTGCCCCAGGACCATATGCCGTGATTTGCAGGCCAACCTGCAAAGCGACCAGCCTCCCTGTATACTGTAACGTTCCTCAGGTAATCATTCGGAGGCATAATTCCTCACCATCGTAAAAGGGATAGACCAGCATATAAACATGGCGTCCATCACGGGACGTTCAAGAGGGATCTCTAAAGACGGGGATTTGAGCCCTGACCTGTACAGTTGACCATGGGGGATATCCGGGGATCACGAGGGGAAGTATAACGAGAATCCGCCTAACCCTTATTCTTACCGACCGGAAGAAGGCGTCCTTCATCGGGTGAGCCCTCCTCATCAGCGAACCAGTGACTGTAGAGCTTCGCATTTCTGAGGTAGAACTTGAGAGATATGGCCCGTTCCGTGAAGTGGTGCCTGCCCTTGGTCTCTGCATGGGCCTCCGGTGAATTCCAGCCCTTTGGAAAGGAGTCGAAGAAATTCTCCCCACTTTTCCACTCCACGCGATGGCATGTTGAATTGCCCGTGAAGGGAATGCAGTTCTCCACCCTGAAAAGGCCCCTGCCCTTCTTTCCCGCCTCGAATTCCTTCAGCTCGATGTAGGTATAGTCCTGCAGAACCTCAACCCTGATCTCCCCACCACGGGCGTCGGCGTTGACGAAGAGATATTTGCCCCTGGGCCAGAGGGGCGTCGTCAGTACCGTTCCGCCCTCTCCCACTGCATCCAGCGAAACGAAACCATCCAGGCGCAGCCGCGCGATGCCGCAGTCCCTGTGGTAATTTTTGGGCAGGGGTTCATCGTGCCTGTTAACCTGCCCGCTGTAGTAGTACAGGAGCTTATCACCGATCATGAAGGGTCCGCAAATGGGGCAGACCATACCCGAGTCCCATGCGCCGGGCTCTCCCAGCGGGAGGAATTGCTGGCCCTGTGAAACCCTTTCCCAGTTCCTTCCATCCAGGCTGGCGGCAAGCTGCCCGTGTATGGTGCCCTGCATGGACAGGTCGTGGCATGCCGCCCTGTGGTAGACTGCCGGGAGGCCGATGTAGTAGCCGGCGTACCCGCTAACCTGCATGAAGTAGATGTCGGCCGCGGGTCCATCATCCTGGTCGGCCTCGAGTACCAGCTCGTCCTCGGTCCATTTACCGCCGTTCTGATCCTTGAGCAACTCGCTGAAGAGGACCTTGCGCCAGCCCGAGACGGGCTTCTTCGGCGGGTCCCAGAGCCTCAGGTAGAGAAGGTACCTGTCCCCGAAGGGGTCATAGGATGGCATGTTGCTTTCAAAGGTGACCTCGCGAATGGAATTTTTAGTCTTCTCCCAACTGAGCCCATCTTCTGACCTCAATATCTTAGCCCTCCTCGGTTGCGGACTCTTGTTAATCGCGATCCCACCGTAGGGATATTGATCTCCGGAATAGACCCGGAAAAAGGTGCAGTAGTAGGGAGGGAAGGATCGCCCATTCTCGGAGTCAAAGACGAGTATGTTGTTGAAGTCGGGCTCCCCGGGATTTTCAAGTATGGAGCACATCTCATCCGGCGTGATTTGGTCAAGATGTAAGGGCTCGAGTTCCCTCCCGTCCGCGGTCCCGTAAACCATGAAAAGCGTCTTCCCACGGTAGGTTCCCGAAACGTAGGCGTAGAACTTCCTGCCGCCGGGAGCGGGAACGAGGGATCGGACCACGGGGTTTGTCATTCCCTCAATTGGCAGGGAGATCCGCATCGGTTCGGGATCTTTCGACAGGGGATGGAGGGTGCGTTCTACTTTTTCCATGGCCAGGATGCAGGAATCCTCGAGGAAAAGCACGGGTCTACCCCCCACGAAGCGGCCCGTCTGCCTTTTCACGTCCCATGGCCTCTGGGGGAAATCGGATTCAAAGCCAACGGTATTAGTTGAGTTCATGAGATTTCCACTCCTGAAACCATAAGCTATCAACAATAATTTATCGTTTGCGTGCCAATGATGGCAACTCTTTCACCAAGATCGGAAGCTGCCGCTATTACTACCATTTCTTTTAAGAAGCGGGGTGGTGAGAATTTTAATCCCCGGTGAAAGATCAATGCCAAATGTCATTTTCATCATAACGGACCAGCAGAGGGCCAGCACAATCGGTTGCTACGGATTGAACGACAGTGTCAAGACACCTGCACTTGACGGGCTCGCCAGGACAGGAGTGAGGTTCACGTCTTGTTACGCATCCCAGCCTGTTTGCTCCCCGAGCCGCTCGAGCATCATGACGGGCCTGTACCCCAGCGCGACGGGCGTGGTGGATAACTGCAACCCCCGCACCCAGTTCTACCTCCCAGATCACCACTTCACCTGGCTGCAGGAGATGCACGAAAATGGGCACGAGGTGTGCAACATAGGAAAGTGGCACCTGGGCGTAAGCCGGCGCCCGATACCGAAGTACTTCGACGTCTGGCACGGCTACGAGACGGGCTGGGGCCACTGGATAGTCAACGAGCCCACCTTCCCCGAACCGGGAGAGATACAGTCGGGGGGTGACCAGCCCAAAGTTGAGCCGGGTAATGGTTATGGCAGTTACCGCGTCGATGAGGAGACGGATTTTGCTATCGATTTCATCAGGAGAAATAGAGACAACCCCTTCGTCTGTCTGCTCTCTTTCTACCCTCCCCACGGGCCCAAGACCGCGCCTGCTGAGGACGTCGAATTCTACAAGAGCATGATTACACCCCATGACCAGGCCGTTTACCATGCGATGGTCCGCAGGATAGACCGCAACATCGGAAGGCTTCTCAGTGCTGTGGATACTGCCGGCCTGAGGGAGGACACGATAATCGTGTTCACCTCGGACCACGGGGAGAACTACCCGCAGCGCTGGAACGAGCACGGGAAGAGGCTCTGCTACGACCAATCGTCAAATGTCCCTCTGATAATCAGCTGGCCGGGGGTGATTCCCCAGGGGGAGGTGGTCGACGGGGTTGTCAGCAACGTGGACCTGTGCCCCACGATCCTGGACCTCTGTGATCAGAGCTGGCCAGAGGAGATCCACGGAAGGAGCGCCAAGGACCTTGTCATCGGAAATAGATCTTCTTGGGATCGGGAGGTAATGATACAGAACAATCCCTACCGGATATGGGATGGGAAGCACCGCGAGATGCGCGAGAGGTGCCTGGTAACGGGTGAATGGAAGCTTATCATGAATAACATGCGCCCTCCAGAGCTATTCCACCGCGGGATGCCGGAGATCCCTGAGAACAACCTCTACGGGGGCACTGGAACCGGGGAGCCGCCGGAGGATCTTGTGGAGAGGTTACTCTACCTTGGGGAATATATCGGTGATGATCTTACCCGCACCATTATCCATGGGGGGCCTGAACCGGGCAAAGACGATATTTTTAGACCTTGGGCGTAATTTCAGGTGGCCTTGCCTCTGAGATTTCGCAGGTTGTACGCGTTTCCTTTAATTTTCCTGGTACTTGTACCCATTGGTTTCTCGGCAGGAGAGCCCGATTTCGTGGACGTCCTCTACTTATGCCGGGCGTCCACCTGGGAGTCGGGTCGTAGGGACCTGATACTTTCCTCCGACCCGAGCATAAATATCCTGGGCGTCCAGACGGTGGGCGCCCACGCCATATGGCAGGGTGCAATCGATCCAAGCGCCGTTAACAGGCGGCTGAGGATCTACATGCCCAGGACATACGAGCAGCTTGTGGAGGAAAGGGACCTGCTTATCCTCCACGATGCTCCCCACAGCCACCCCCTGCAGCCCGAGGTCAGGCTCGACCTGAGGTGGCTTAACTGGTGGGTGGATGCCGTGGTAGAGGACGGAATGGCGCTGTCAATGTGGGGTGGTGACGCGTCCTGGGGCGGGCAGGGGGAGCAGGATAACCCATCCTGGGGTGAGACTGTTCTGGAGCCGATTCTTCCCTTCGAGTGTCTCCCAGCATATAACCCCTCGATCCCAAAGGCCCTCAGTCCCGATTTCATGGATGAGGACCATCCCCTGGCAACTCTGCAGTGGGCTTCAGCTCCCCCGATAGCCGTTCTGAACAAGGTATTGTTAAAACAGGGGGCCGATCTGGTTGCAGAGGCAACCCTAGGGAAAGAGAGGTATCCCTGGCTCGCCTGGTGGAACCAGGGGAATGGCCGTGTCGTGGGGGAAACTCAGGTCTTCTCCAGCCTGGGAGGGGGAGCAAGGATGCGGCTCGAGTGGGACTGGTGGCAGGACTTCGTCATATACCTCGCCTATTTCGGTGCTGGAAAGAAAATACCGGAGGATATATACAAGGCCCACAGGATCAGGGAGGAGATCAACACGTACATATCAAAGGCATCCCTGATGGTATCGCTCCTGGAATTCATCGAAAAATTCGGAATAAGTACGGTTGATCTCTACCTGGAGATGGAGTCAATTCACGAGGTAAAGGAGCAGGCCGAGGAGCTATTCAGGCAGGACGACTACGACGGGGCAGCAGAGATCTTCGAGGATGTGAACGCCGCCTGGGGAGAACTGAACGTGAGGGCAATTAGGGTAAAGGAGAATGCCCTCGTCTGGGTTTACTTGATCGAGTGGTTAGTGGTCACCAGCGTGGCAATAATGGCGGGGAGCCTGGTCTGGGCCCTGATGATCAAAAGGCGTTATTACAGGGAGATTTCGACCACAAGGACTGGGCGCTAGCCCTCTCCGTTGCCCAGAGCGGGAAAACTTTGGGCAAGCCAGCTCTTTCATTGTGGTATTCTGGTAATGCGACCTGGATGATATTTAAAGAAGGATCATCTCTAATCAACTCCATGAGCAAGCAAGAGGGTTCATTGCCGCAGGATGTGGAAAAACCGAATATTATCTTCATCCTGGCGGATGATCTTGGGTACTGCGACCTGGGATGCTATGGACAGAAGAACATAGCCACGCCCAATATCGACAGGATGGCCGCGGAGGGCACCCGCTTCACGGATTGCTACTCGGGCAGCGCCGTTTGTGCACCATCCAGAAGCGTGCTCATGACCGGCCAGCATACGGGACACACCCGGATACGTGGCAATTTCGCCATGAAGGGGGGCATCATGGTTCTCGACAACGGCCCTGCCCAGCGCCGGGAGTATCTGAGGAAGGAGGATACCACGGTGGCGGAAGTCCTGAAGGGGGCTGGATATTCGACAGGCATAACGGGGAAGTGGGGGGTCGCCGAACCGGGTACACCCGGAACCCCTAACAAGAAGGGTTTCGATGAGTGGTTCGGATACCTGAACCAGAGGAGGGCCCACACATACTATCCCCCCTACCTGTGGCGGGACGAGGAGAAGGTCGAGCTGGAGGGCAACAGGGATGGAGGTAGGAAGGAATATTCACACGACATGTTCACCGAGTTCGCACTCGATTTCATCGAGAGACGCGCGGGAGAAACGTTCTTCCTCTACCTGCCCTACACGATTCCCCACGGCGAGTTCGTTGTCCCGGAGCTTGGGAACTATGCGAATAAACCATGGTCAGAGAGGGAGAAGTCATACGCTGCCATGGTCTCACGACTGGACAGAGATGTCGGCCGGATAATTGAGCTCCTGAAGGAAAAGGGAATCGATGAGAAAACGATAATCTTCTTCTGCTCTGACAACGGGTCGGGATCAAACTGGGACGGTACCTTCAACAGCCTGGGTCCGTTCCGCGGGAACAAGGGCAGGCTCTACGAGGGCGGAATCAGGGTTCCCATGATAGTGCGCTGGCCTGGCCATGTCCCGGCGGGTGTAAGCGATGCACCGTGGTACTTCGCCGACTTCTTCCCCACCGCTGCAGCCATTGCCGGTGTGGAATCCCCCGGGAATGTAGATGGCACTAGCATACTGCCAACTCTGCTGAACCAGGACCAGGACCTTTCCGACAGGTCCCTCTACTGGGAATTCTACAGGGAAGGTTTCCACCAGGCAGTCAGGATGGGGGACTGGAAGGCGATTCGCCACGGGGAAGGGGAAATGGAATTGTATAACCTGAAGGAGGATGTGGGGGAGACCAGGAACGTCGCCGATGAACACCCGGGCTTGGTTGAAGAGGTTCGAACCACGATGGTGGATGAGCACACGCCCTCAGAGAGCTGGCTAGTCCGGAAATCAGGATGATCTATTCAGGCATAAAAGGACCTTGGTTATAGGGGTTGGATGAAATGGCAAAGCTGGGCCTTGTTGTGAATCCCATCGCCGGGATGGGGGGCCGGGTCGGACTGAAGGGAACCGATGGAGATGAGATCCTCCAGAGGGCAGTTAAGCTTGGGGCAACCCCGATCTCCCCCGATCGAGCTATGGAGGCCCTGTCCGTGCTTAGGGCAACCTGCGTTAACCTGGAGATCTTGACCTACCCCGGGGAAATGGGCGAGGACATTGCCAAAAGTTGCGGGTGTAAGCCGAGGGTCATAGGGAGCATTTCTGGTGGCAGGACCACGGGAACTGATACCAAGAGGGCGGTCTCCGATATGATCGAGGAAGAGGTGGACCTGGTCCTTTTCGTAGGCGGGGATGGGACTGCAAGGGATGTGTGTGAGGTCGCCGGATCGAGGGTACCCGTGCTGGGAGTCCCCGCCGGTGTGAAGATATACTCGGCGGTATTTGGAAATACACCGGCAGATGCTGGAATGCTGGCCGCCAGGTTCTTTGAAGATAACCTACCCACCAGGGAGGCAGAGGTCATGGATGTTGACGAGGGAGCCTTTCGCGATAATGAGCTTAAGAGCGTGCTTAGGGGATACGCCATGACGCCCTACGAGCCAACCCTCAGGCAGGGATCGAAGCTCTTCATCGAGTCATTATCGGAGGAGGATGACAAGAGAGGAATAGCCAGATGCATCGTCGAAAGCATTGAGAATGACCAGATTTACATCATCGGTCCAGGGACGACGACGGGGGCGATCCTGAGAGAGATGGGAATCAACGGAACCCTGCTGGGAGTTGACCTGGTGCTAAATGGAAAGCTGCTGGCGGCAGATGTATCAGAGAAAAGGATACTAGAGGAGCTGGAGGGGCTTCCGGGGGCGATAATCATTAGCCCCCTGGGGCAGCAGGGATTCATCCTGGGAAGGGGCAACCAGCAGATAAGCTCGAGGGTAGTGAAAAAGGTCGGGAAAGGGCGTATTGTGGTCGTCGCCACGAGAACAAAGCTGGAGTGTACACCTCAACTAAAAGTTGACACGGGTGATCCCGACCTGGATCAAGAGCTTCGTGGAACCATTTCCGTGATCGTCGGGTACTGGTTGAAGCTCATGGTCCAGGTATCTTAGGGATTTGCTTGGAGGTTTTTTCGTTTTAGCAGTATTGCAGGTTGGTCCTCATTTCAAGACACCTCAGGAGCCATCCGACGCCGTAGAGTACACCTCTTTGATCGTTTCCGACGACGAAGACCCTCGAACCATCGACCCTGATGTGGTAGCCCTCCGGCTTTTCTGTATCAAGGTCGTCCAGTTTTACCTGTGTGAAGCACTTCAACGCTTCTAGTTACCCCACGAAGATGAGCGGGAAATCGGCGGATGGGTCCTTTACTCGGGTCCAGCGTATCCTGGCCCTTTTCTCGACCTCCTCGATGAGCATGTCGATCGCTTTTTCCTCGAAGATCGATGTACCCGGCAGTGAAATGATGACCGCACCGCCAAGATCCAACATGGTTTTCGTGAATAGCTATCTACTTTTCACAGTATCGATATATGGCAAATTATCATTTCGCAGGATCTTTGCATGAGGCCAAACGATATATTTAAAAATTGGTAATCACTAATGGTATTTATGGTAACGGCTTCAACCGATATTGGTAGTAATGGTAGGATAGTACTGCCCAAGAGAGTCCGGGACGCCCTCGACCTCAAGGAGGGCGACACCCTGTTCTTCGAGAACATCTCCGACGACGAACTCAAACTCAGGGTACTGAGGGGGGAGGACGAATTCCTAAGGAAAATAAGAAATCCCGGCCAAGGAAAGGCCCTCGATCCTAAAAAGCTCCAAGAGGAGCTCTGGAGATGAACCCCATGTTCGTGGATTCAAATATATTCATCTTCGCAAACGATGCCAATTACCCAGAGAACCTCGATGCAAAAAGCTTCTTCGGAGAGGCGGAGGACATGGAGTTCAACACGATAATCGCCCTCGAATCCCACTACGGCTACCTCCGAAACCTCGGGGCTCTCGAGGCAGAGAGGATACTAAAGTCCATGTTCGCATCCAGGATCCTGACCTACATCGACATCGAACGCGACGACATCCTCGAGGGCGCGATCATCTCCGGGGAATATTCGATAAGGAGTAATGACGCAACTATTATTGCCAACATGCTGAGAAACGGGATAAAAAAAATTGCCACGGACAACGTTCGAGACTTCTCACATCATCCCGAAATCGAGGTATACAACCCGATAACCAGGTCCTCTCGATCCTAGGCCTCAACCGCCCCATCCCTTGACCTTATATGGTCAGATCCTCTGGATGGGATAATCGCTGGAAACTTGTTTCCCCTTCCCACCTCGCTTTCGACCTGCATCTCTCTGTCATAGCCCTCGACGATTCGCCTGCACAAAGAGAGACAGAGTCCCTGCCCCATAGACTTGGTGGTAAACAGTGGCTGGAACAGCTTCTCGATGTTCTCCTCAGATATCCCCGGTGCGTCGCCGCGGCGTTCTTGATCCCGCCCAGCTCAACCTCGACATTAGGCTACGTCTCCCCCGGCGAGAAGACCGTCACACGCCTCGAGGTCACGAAGAGGAACCTCTCCCCGAAGGTGCCGTCCCTGGCGACATCGGTCCAGGTGATCAGCATAACATCCTCGCCTGGCGCAAGCCTCCCCTCAACCAACCCACGGGCATCCCAGGGATCAACCTCGCCATTCACAGGCAAACGCACACCACCACGGATGGACGGGAACCCTCCAACCGTATAGACCGACCCATCCAGTAAACATGATAAATTCCATTCGATCCCGGCACCGGTCCAAGGTTGCCCTGGTCCGTGGACGGGTAGAACGGAAGGTAAAGGTCGCTACTGAGTTTCAGAAAAATGTAAATGCAAACCTCGGTGTTCGAAGCGAACGCTGGTCAGACGCCCGATCATTCCGGTGGATGCCCCGTATCCGCGATATATGTTTTAGATAGATCCACTAAATCCTCCCCATGGGAGGACAGCTATCTTTCGAGCAGATCGAGGCAAAGCTGAGAAAGAAGAGCTTCGGCATCCTGGGAACCGTTTCCCCGAGTGGTAAATCCCAATCCACCGGGGTCGCGTACGCTCTCTCCCCCCCGGATTCGACCTTCGCCCTGTACGTGATAACCGAATGCAGAATGGTCAAGGTCAAAAACATACGAACCAATCCCAGCGTCTCGTTCGTCGTGCCCTTCCCGCATCACTTTCTCCGATTCGTTCCAGCAAACGTCGTCCAGTTCCAGGGCACTGCCGAGACCCTTCCCTTCAGCCACGAGGAGGGAGTCAGGGCCTTTGGATCCTCCAGGGTTCTGAGAATGACGCTCGAACAGGCACCGCATATTGCCGAGAGCGAGGTGGTGTTTATTCGAATCCTGCCCAAAGACCATCTCAACGTATATGGGCTCGGTTTCGGCATTCTCCAGATGACCAAGGACTTGGCCGTCTGTGTGTACGATGTGAGTATCCCCAGCAAGCGAAGAGTTTAATCCCGAGGTCGCGTTCGGGTGAAATGCCCAGACAACATTGATACCCTATTACGATCGGATACCTGTGGATAGAGGAGTACCAGAATAAGGCACAAAAAGGGAAAGAGCAAGGGCTCGGACACCGAGGATGAAATCCTTTCGATATTCTCGTCGGTCGAATCGTAGTCGCAGTTCTCCCAGAAATCCCGACCTTGTTTAGCGGTGAAGAAAAAATGGGGTTAACGGGAATTTTCTATCGGAGCAAGGGGTACAGCTTCCTGGAATAGAACTTCATATCCGGATAATTGAGATGGCCAGCAAAAGGAACCCGGCCGGCGTCCAGAAAAGCATGTTCGCTAACACGGGGATATACACAATTTGCACGATGTTTGAAAATGCAAGGCTGCCGACTATTATCAGCAGGAAGAGCAGCTTCATCAAACCTATTTCTCTAGGTTTAACATGCCCGGTTCCCGGGGGAAACGGTTCACGTGCACGGTGGTGCATTAATCCGAGGATAGGAACCGAATAGAAGGATAGGGTTAAGAGCTGTATAATGGGCGAAGGTAGACCCGCTGGGTTAAGCAGGAAGTAAGTTATCAAATAGAGAGATCCCAGGTAGACGCCGAGCCCGGCCATTCCCCTATTCTTGAAGACAAGAATGTCCAGCCCATCAGTCGATGCAAGGTCCTGGTTCGAAAGACGGTAGAGAATCGATAGAATCGAGAGGGCAATTGCCCAGTTTATGCCCAGGTTCACGATTCCTCCCGAATTCATGGCGAGGATGGAGGAGAAGCTGATGACAAGCCAGACTTGTACTGCCCGGGCACCTACTGTCCTCCCCGAGAACCACGCCAGATCGGGGAATATCCTGCGAAGCTGGGGGCAGAGAAGGCACCCGATCGCAAGGGGCAGTATGAAGGAAATCAGCGGGTGGAAGAAGAAAACCATGCTGATCTCGCCGTAGCCGTACGGCCCAAGGGCCCCGAGGGCGAAATCGCCATCACCCCCATATCCGTGCCAGATGACCTTGGAAATCCAGGATTCGTAGAGACCGAACAGCACTCCCCAGAGGTACAGTGACCAGAAAGAGGTCCTCCCTGTCCTTACAGCGAGGGAGGCGAAGAGGAAGAAGTGGCCGAAGTACAGCCAGAAGGTCACCAACCAGGTCCACGGGCTCCACAGCCCCACATGGACGGATGCACCAGAGAAGACCTCGGCACAGATGAAAACGATGAACCCCAGCAGTATCCGAGGGAAGAGAATGGGAGACGGGGACATTTCATTCTCGGGAGCATGACCCAAAGAGTTGACCTCTTACGTGAAACGAAATGTATCCTATAAATGGGAAGCGAAATAAGGGCGATGTGGTTGTGATAACACGATAATCGATGTACAGGTCCACATATTCAGGCGCATAGGAAAGAACCCGGTCTGGAACCCATCCTATCCACCGGAGATGCTGATCGGACTGATGAAGGACGCCGGCGTCGACAGGGCAATTCTCATCAGCTACGAGCCCGGGGACATCCTGCCGGACCTCGATGGAGACCCACTTAGAATCGACGTCGACAAGGAGTACTTCATAGGGGCCTACGAGCGGTACCCCGAGAGGTTCATCTGGTTCACTGATGGGATTGATCCCCGCAGGAAAGACTGGATGGAGGGGGTGGAGGATGACATATCCAGGGGAGCAAGGGGAATCAAGATGTTCCCCGCTTACGTCTCGACGCTGCCATCCGACCCAAGGTACGATGTACTGTACCGGAGGTGTGCAGAACTCGGTCTCCCGGTCATAATGGCCTTCGAGCGATGGAATGACCCAAACCTCGGGGCGTGCATGTGCGATTACGGGGAGTTCCTCTCCCGGTTCGAGCCGGTGGCTGAAACTCACGAGGACGTCGACTTCCTGCTCACCCACTGGGGCTGTTTCAACTGGCTTGACAGGCGCATGACCAGCTCGAAACCCCCCTTCCCGGGCCTGGAGCTTCTAGTCGACCTGATCAACCGCCACGATAACCTGTACACCGACATCGCCGTCATCGCGCCCGACATCGGTGGTGCGAACGATGAAGACTGGCCCTGGCCCACGGCCCTGCTGATGCTGGAGAGGCTGGTCGATGGGATCGGGTCGGACAGGATCATGTTCGGAACGGACTGGCCGTGGACCGAGGGCTACTGCACCTATTCACAGATGGTGACGATGATCTCGAGGGGAGCCTCTTTCCTTGGCAGCGAGGAGAAGGGAAAGATACTTGGAGACAATGCAGCGAGGTTCCTAGGCCTATCATAGCCCGGGCAATTTACCTGAACTGGAAGGAGTAGATCTTCGCGTTCTTGAAGTAGAACCTTAGCTTGACCGGGGCACCAGCCAAGTGATCTATTTGCGAACCCCCTTTCCAAGAAACAACCTGCGAGATCCCCGTCTCCGTTATGGGATCGGAGTCGCCGAATGTGTAACCGGGCAGTGGCTCGTAGGTCGGGCCCAAAAGCTCTACCCGGACCTCGCAGGGGCCCACGCCCCACTGCTGGAGCGCTGACCTCATGTTCAGGTAAAGCTGTCGTCCGGTGAAGGAGAAGGAACGGGTTACCGCCTGGCTGAAGCTCTCCGGGCCCTTCCCATCAGAGGCCATGCCCGGGGCCAATCCCCTGTTGCCGTCGAGCGAGACGAAACCATCGAGGGGGATGGTGGCGAGTCCTATTGCACCACCGGCCCTGTTCCCAAGTTCAAGGAGGGTCTCAGGCGACCTCCAGTTCACCCCCGAGTAGTAGATGAGGATTTTTTCACCGTGCACGACGGGGGAACCGGCGTAGATGCTGACCCCGTCGAAATCACCGGCCCCGCCCTGCACGATGAACGGCTCCCGGTAAGGCCGCCGGTAGTGTATACCGTCACGGCTGAAAACCAACTCGGGGTAATGGGTTGTGTTGGTGGTTCGGAAGTTCCAGAGAAGTCCTATGTAGATTCCCTCGTATGAGATGGCCGGCATTGCATAGAACTCGGTGTCCGGGTAGTCGCCCCCATCCGGGATAATAATCGTCTCGGCATCGCTCCAGCTCACCATGTCGGGGCTCTCCGAGCGCCCGATGACGCGCTTGCCCAGGGGGCATTTACGATGGTGGCAGTTCTCCATGTGGACCGCGTAGACTTTCCGGATGGGATCCCAGCCCATGAAATTGGTGGGACCCCAGCGCCCTGGAAGGTCGGAGGTGTCGATAACCGGGTTACCCTGGTGGGGCATCCATTCAAGTCCGTCCGGGGAGAAGAAGAGATCGAACTTCATGCCGTTCTTTTCACTCCTGGTGAGTCCCTTGTAGCGCCTTGAAGGGTCAACTTCGTGCAGGTCCTGGAAGAAGTAGGGCTTGAAGCTCTCTGGTGGCAGGATGTTGTTGGATGTTGAGCCCTTGTATTCTACAAGCCCGAGGTCGGGTTTCTTCCAGCTGACCCCATCCCTGGAGGTTGCCAGGCATATTTTTCCCCCAACCCCTCCCAGGGGCGATCCGGGCGTAGCACCGGGTTATTCTCGTACTTCCTGGCCCTATTTAGGACGGGCCTGGTGTTATGGAGACTCTCCAGCAGGTAGTCGTCGAGGAACAGCTGCTTTCTTGACTCGATATCGATCAATGCCATTTTTACCACTAACTGGTCGGAATTGGGAACCAACCAGGAACCTGCAGGGAGCCCTTGGGTTTTAAACCGTTGCGTGCAGGAAGCCTTCCCCTTGGAGGAGGGCTGGAGTTCCCCCGTTTTCTCCAGCTGTACCCGGATCATAACGCTTTGAAACGAATGTCTTAATTGCATATTAGCGGCGGTTTGCCTTTTAAGTTACATGGGTTCGGGCCCTGCGAAGGAACCGGAGCTATTTCCCATCCGAGAGGAGGACGTCGAGGTCATCGCCCGGCGGGAGCACAACGATTGGATGGAGATGATGGAGGGGAGGGGATTTCACCCTCCATCCCACTGCACCTGGTACGGGAGGGGATGCGCCAAGTGTAACCCCTACGTTTTGCCCTATGACAGCCTGCCCGAGGGCGTGAAGAAGAGGCAGCTAAGGCGGCTCCTTAACATGGGACATATCCTGGAGGAGCCGGGCTACGGGACCTTCCCAAATCTACCCTTTGAGAATTCCAGACCGGTAACTCTGGACAGGGGCAAAGATACGGCTGGGATGGAACCCGAGCCTCTGGCGGTCAGAGCCCGAACTAGTACTTATCGGCACCCTTGAGTGGAAGGGGTACTATCCACACGTTGCGGTACTTCACCGGGTTCCCGTGATCCTGCAGTAGGAGGGGTCCGGGCTCCCCGATGTTATCATCCATGGCACCGCCGGTGGGTCCCTTGACCTGGACGTTGTTTTGAATTACCTTTCCGTTCTGCATTGCAGTAATTCGGGCCTGGTCCAGGACATTTCCATCATCGTCAACGCGGGCTGCCCTGAACACGATGTCGTAGGTCTGCCATTTCAGGGCGGGCCTGCATGCGTTAACCAGGGGGGCGAACTGGTCGTAGATACCGCCGCAGTCACCCCGGCCGGGTGGCTCGATACCAAATGAGTCCAGTACCTGTATCTCGTACCTGCCCTGCAGGTAGACCCCGCTGTTGCCCTTTCCCTGCCCGGTTGCTTCGGGCATGTCGGGCTCCATCCACTCGACGTGGAGCACGAAGTCCGTGAATTTTTCCTCGGTGACTATGTCACCCTTGCCCTTGACGACGGTCATTACCCCATCCTTGACCTCCCAGCCCGCGGGTTTCCCATCGCGGGTGTGCCAGTTCGAGAGGTCCCTGCCGTTAAAGAGGATAACGGCATTCTCCGGTGGAGTTATGGGTGGTGTCTGATCTTCTGCCAAGTAATCACCTAGGACGGGGAACAGCATGACGTATAAAAATGCGAAGTTACGGGCACCAGTTTTCAACCCTTTCCACATCCTCAAATGCATGGAGAGGCCCGAGATACGGAAGGTCGGTACAATTGACATCGACCTCGTCGAGACCACCCCCCTGGTTTTCAGGGAAAGGCTCCTCAGGTTCGAGTACGTGAGAGAGGGGTACTGGGGAAACGGGACCGGGGACTCGTACTTCAGGTTCATTGACACGGAGGATGACAGCCCCACCCCGCCCTTCGCTCCAGGGTGCCACCTGGGTTCTGCATACGCTGAGGGTGACCGGGCCTATACCTACGGCGTCGACCTATGGGGTGAATCCGTCATACGGGTCTTTAGCTCCCGTGACCTAGAGGAGTGGGAGGCGGGCACGGCCCTCGAGCTGCCGGGACGGGGGATCTACAACACATCCGTCTGCAGGGGAGATGGGAGGTACATCATGGCGATTGAGCTGGGGGAGCCGGAGGAGCTAGTAGGGAGGAGGTTCACGATATTCTTCGCCGAATCCCAGGATCTCCTGGCCTGGAAGATGCTGCCCCAGGAGCATGCATACTCAAGGGATCGTTACACGGCCTGCCCCACCATCAGGTTCCTGGGCGGGCACTACTACATGATATACCTGGAGCAGATGCCGGGCACCACCTACCAGCCACACATGGTCCGGTCCAGAGACCTCAGGAGCTGGGAGGAAAGCACCCTGAATCCCCTGATGGCGCCCTCTGATGATGACAGGAAGATTGCCAAGCGGTTTTTTTCCCCGGAACAGAGGGAATTGGTGGCGAAGGCTGTAAACCTCAATAACTCCGATGTCGACCTCTGCGAGCACCAGGGAAGGACGGTGATTAACTACAGCTGGGGCAACCAGCACGGCACCGAGTTCCTTGCAGAGGCAGTCTTCGAGGGAGGGCTCGAGGAACTATTCAACGGCTTCTTCCCCGGATAGAACCTGTGTAGGGGTTTGGGCGAAAAAGCATTTACCCCTGCGGGACTGTATGACAGCAGTGATAACAAAGTTCCTGACGATATTCGCCGCTATACTGCTGGCCACGGCCTCTGGGATATTGGCTGCGGGAAATCCAGGAGTAATCGAGGTCATGTATATCGCCCGCTGGTCGGCCTACCGGAACAGGTTCGACAAGATGATCGACGCTGACCCAGCGGTTGATGTCCTCGGGGTTCCAATGCCCGGGACATTCTCGATAGGCAAGGGCTACATCGACGCTGAGGACCTCAACCGCAGAATGAGGATATACATGCCGAGGACGCTCGAACAGCTAGTGACCGAGAGGGACCTCGTCGTGATGCAGGATGCACCCAGGGGACACCCCGAGATCGCGGAGGTGTACTTCGATCCGAAGTGGATATTCTGGTTCGTTGAGGGCGTGAGGGAACGTGGGCTTAACCTGGGAATGTGGGGAGGAGATGCCTCCTGGGGCGGCGGCGGGGAGGGGGATTACCCCTCCTGGGGAGAAACCCCTCTGGACGATGTCCTTCCGCTGAAGTCGGGCGGGGGCTACAATCTCTACGGCATGCACAGGCGGGTATTCCGGGATCCCGATCATCCCCTGGCCCGTATTCCATGGGGCGAGGCCCCGCTGATTGAGCACGTGAACATGGCGCAATTAAAGCAGGGGGCAATACCTGTGGCGGATGCGAACTCGCGCCGGAATAGCCATCCCTGGATTGCGTACTGGGACATCGGCACGGGCAGGGTCCTGGGTGAAACGGAGGTTTTCGGGAGCGAGGGAACGACTCACGTCCACGATATCATGCGCCGTAACTGGGTGTGGTACCAGGATTTCCTTATCTACATGGTCTACATCTCCACCGGCAGGCCCATACCGGATGATGTCCACCAGGCCCACAGGATCCGCAACGAGATCAACCTCTACGCGTCGAGGGCATCCCTAATGATATCGCTGCTGGAATTCGTGTCGGCCTTCGGGGCCTCCACGGGAGAGCTCTTCGACCAGCTGGAGTACATGGACTCCATGGAAAGGCGGGCCGAGGACCACTTCCGCGAGGGAGACTACGGGGCCGCCGCGGAGGTTTTCGATGAGCTGGAGGAGTACTGGAGGGACCTTGATTCGAGGGCAGTTGAGGCCAAGGAGAGAGCTCTTTCCTGGGTCTACATTATAGAGTGGACGAGCGTAACCTCGATGGGCCTGCTGGCGGGGATAATAATCTGGGCCCTGATGGTGCGGCGCAGGCTATACAGGGAGGTGGGGATAACTCGAATTGCCCATGGGAGCACCTGATGGTAGATCCGCGTCGAAAGTACTTATCAAAAGGAGGGTCCGATGTTCGACAATAACACGGTGGTAATCTAATGGCAAGACCGAAGATCGCTCTAATCGGAGCCGGACAGATCGGGGGAACCCTTGCCCTCCTGGCCGCCCAGAAGGAGCTCGGGGACATCGTGCTCTATGACATCGTCGAGGGGGTTCCCCAGGGAAAGGCCCTTGATCTTACTGAGGCCCGGCCGATACTTCAAACCGATGTTTCAATAGTGGGAACGAACGATTACCGGGAGGTGGCGGGAGCG
>Ga0180433_10003947_pt1 | contig 21228 bp, 18 predicted proteins | sample SS_ome_8_FD_132980 | JGI IMG/M metagenome (GOLD analysis project Ga0180433, IMG submission 132980) | Hypersaline lake sediment archaeal communities from the Salton Sea, California, USA - SS_1_D_1 metaG | ecosystem: Environmental > Aquatic > Non-marine Saline and Alkaline > Hypersaline >... | reverse complement strand
AGGTGCAGCGTTCAGGGCGCTGTCCTGCAGAGGTTCAAGGGTTCAAATCCCTTCCCCTGCATTTTTATGGTTCCAACAGGATAAAAACCATCATTTTTACACCCTAATTTTTTTGTGGGTAAAAAAAGAGATTTAAACACTAAATACATGTACTAATCCTGATATGAACCGCTAGTAGTTCTAATTTGGAATAAATAGGAATGTTGAAAATCAGGATTACTGATCTAAAAAAGGTGGAAGATACATATGTTATCAAAAACTGTTGAATGCCCAAAATGTGAAACTCATATAACCATTCAAGGAAATCCAGGAGAAACAACCGCTCTCATATGCCCCAATTGTAATACAAAAGGAAAATTTACCTTTCAAAAAGAAAAAGTAGAAATAAAAACAATTAGTGAGCATAACATAATTGAAGTTAAAAACCTTACAAAAATGTTTAATGGTTTTAAAGCTCTTGATAATATTTCGTTTAATGTAAAAAAAGGAGAGATATTAGGTTTCGTTGGTCCTAACGGTGCTGGAAAAACAACTACAATAAAACTACTCACCAATTTGTTAACCCCAACATCTGGAAATGCCTATATCAATAATATTGATGTAAATAAAAATCCTACAAAAGCACTTTTATCAGTTGGATCATTAATAGAGGTTCCGGGAATCTATGATTATCTTACCCCTCATGAGATTTTAACATATTTTGGGAAAATCCATAGAATGAATAAAAATGAAATAGATCAAAAAATTAAAGAAGTATTGAAAATAATTAAATTATCAGACTGGGAAAATAAAAAGACAGGTTCATTTAGCACTGGAATGCAGAGAAGATTAGCAATAGCCAAAGCAATATTACATAGTCCAGATGTATTAATTCTTGATGAACCTGTTATTGGTCTTGACCCTCGAGGGATAAAAGATATCAGAGATATATTAAAACGGTATAAAAGCAAAGGAGTAACTATTTTTTTAAGTTCGCATCTACTAAATGAGGTAAGAGAAACATGTGACAGGATTATTTTTTTAGATGGCGGTAAAATTGTTACACAGGGAACTACTGAGGAGATAATGCATAGAATAAAAATTGATACAATCGAGGCTGAATTTTTAAACCAGTTAACTGAAGCAGATATCAAAAAAATAGAAACTATACCTGAGATTAATAGTTTTGAAAAAGAAAATGGTTTTTTTAAAATAAAATTTGATGGCAGTCCAGAAACCAGCAATAAGATACTTACAAAATTAACTAAACAGGGGTTAAAAGTGGTTTCATTTTCTACTAAGAAAGCTGATTTAGAATCTTTTTATGTGTCAATTATGAATGAAGAAAAAGGAGTAATGTAAAATGGATGCTAACCGCTATATTCCAAGTACCGATGATTTTAAAAATATTTATCTTACAATAAAATTTGAATTGTTGAAACATATTAAAAGAAGAAGAATTCTTATAACTTTGATTCTTGCAATTCTAATACCTCTGATTTTTTTTGCAGTTCCTCCACTTCTTGGTCATGATTATGCTAGTACTGCAAATGGTTTTGCAGCTAGTAATCTAGGTTTTGCTAATCTTTTGATAATACTTTCTGGCGCAATATTTGCAGGAGATGTTATTTCAGGGGAATTTGAGAATAAAACTGGTTTGTTCTTATTTCCAACACCCCAACGAAAATCGAGCATCTTCATTGGTAAGTACATTGCTTCCTTAACTGCTACGTGGGTGATTGTTTCATTATATTATTTGATTACAATTATGGAGATCGCTTCTATATATGGAACATCAGGATTTTCTGAGGAAATAGCTCAATCTTTTTTTCTTGCATTACTCTATTGTACTAGTGTTGTGAGTATTGTTTTTTTCTTCAGCAGTATTATGAAAAGGACAATAACATCCACACTTATTGGTTTCTTTCTTTTACTGATGATTTTACCAATTATAACCGCTGTTTTTACAGTTGCAGAAGTAGATCCCTGGTTTATTATAACTCATAACGAAGGTTTAATCACGGATGTTTTAGGAACAGTAAATCAAGGGGGTTTTGGTCCTGGTCAGGGGGTTAATTTTACTATCTTTAAACCAGATCTATGGAGGGGTATAGGTGTTATGTCAGCTTATACGGTTATATTATTTTTTTCTGGTATTTTTATGGCTGATCGGAGAAAAATGGAATAATGCTATAAAAGTTTTTTAGCAGTAGAAAACTTTTATAAAACAGTCCTAAATAATGACAGAATCCAAATGCTGACCAGATTATAAGAGATTTGAACTTGAAGTCGAAAGCACTTCCCCTGAGTTGTATCATTTATAAAATCAAAATGTAATAAAATAAAAAATGTTATTACAAACATTTATAATACAGTATAAACCTTATATAAAAACAAAATTAGAATTGAAAAATATATTGATATTTCAAAAAAATATTATAATGGTGCTAAAATGGTTAAAAAACATCAAGAAAGAACGTCATATAGAGTAAGATTATTTTGTAAAAGTTGTGAAGAAGATTGGATTCAAGAAGTTGAAAAAGGAATCTATGTCAGATACAAAAAAGACAATAACTTTATGATTAAATCAGGAGAAACAGAAAAAAAACGTAAGTATTTTACATGTCCTAAATGTGGTTCTCATAAAAAAATTGCAAGATTTCCATTGCAAGTTAGAAAGTAAAAGTATCAATCATAAAATTTTATTGCACTTATATTTACTGGTAACTCCATTGAGTCAGCTATTGCTTTACATTTTGTACGAAGTAGATAAACTATAGGCTTATAATCAGTTTCTGAAAAAGATTCATAGTTTGCCATACCTTTACAGATAATCAAATCATAATCGCTGAGTGATTTTTTTAGATTGTTTGACATTTGATTAAAATCTACCCCTACTGCAAAACAACCTGTTGTAATAATTTTATCAACAACCTCTTCAAAGCAAAGTTCCTTTGCATCATCCATTGTAGCATCAGAAAGAATGTTTTCACCTTTTACAACAAGCGTTAAAAAAAGATCTGGATATTTTTTCTTAATCTCACGACATAACAATTTGTCAAAAACAATCTCTCCACAGTTATCAGTGAAAAGTATTATTTTTTTTGATTTGGATAACATTTTATCAAGTTTTTCATAATCATCATACCCAATCCCCTCAGAAACAAACTCATCAAATGTTTTTTCTAATACTTCAGGGCGTTTACTACCACCTTTAATCCCAAAGTCCATCATATTTCCAATAATGCTACATAGCATACTCATCTTTAATGGATTATCAGAATTTTTGATATAATCTTCTACTTTTGGTAAGAGTTTTTTTGCAACGATATTGCTCTGTTTTTTTAAATCTTTATACGGATCATTATCACCAAGAGAATCATAGGCAACTCTATGGACTTTTGTTGCTATTTCAGCACTACATTTTTCCGGGTCATAAAAATCACCTAAAGCTTTACAAGCGTTTTTAATCGTCTTTTTTTTGATTTCATCATCTTTTGTGCTGTATTCTGCTTCAAAGATTACACGTTTAATGAGACATGGTACGCATTCTGTTTTGATTTTCATAACAAAAAACCTGAAACAAAAGCACCTATTATATTCTTACTAAAAAAGTTTTTTAGACAGATATTCTCCATCATCTTTAAAACCATTTTTTCTATAGTATTCTTTTACACCTACACCACTAAGAACAAATAGATAATTTTTGTCAAATTCTTCTTTACATATTCTTTCAGCTTCGTTTATTAATTCTTTTCCAAAACCACGATGTTGAATTCCAGTATCTGTTTTTGTACCAAGTGATAGTTCACGTCCTAATATTTTTAATTCACGAATTATCATGCAAGGTTTCTTTTGAAGTTCATAACGATGAGGATTTATTAAATCACGTAGTCTGAGATAACCTATAAGAGCATCATATTTTTTTGATACAAGTGATATGAAAACTTCTTCACCGCTACTTGCATTATAAAAAGTTGTATCAAAAACGATATCTTCATCATCAATCTTGATGTCTTTTTTCAAATATTTATGCCCAATCTCTCTACATCTGATGCATCTACATTCCAAGCTATGTTCTCTCATATATTTTTGAACTAATTGTCGCAGATTGCTCTTATCTACACCAGCATCTATAAAATTAGCAGGTACATCTCTTTGAATTCGTTGAATGCGAATCCATTCAGGAATGAAATCTTTGATTTCAGATACAAGTTTTGTTGCATCTTTTGTTGATAGTGGAACATATTTTTTCTTTTTCCACATTTCAAAAAGCTTGGTATCTTGAATTGTAAGTGTGGGATAAATCTTTAACATATCTGGTTTAAAATCTTCATCTTCAAAAATTGTTTTAAAGCATTCCATCTCTTTATCAATATCTGATCCAGGAAGACCAGGCATAATATGATAGCAAACCTTAAGACCACTTTCTTTTGCAATACGCGTTGCATAAATAGAATCAGAAACAGTATGGCCTCTTTTAATGTTAAAAAGAAGGTCGTCAAATATGGTTTGAACACCTAATTCTACTCTTGTCGCACCATATGAAAGAACTTGATCTGCGTGACAAAGGCGAAACCAATCAGGGCGAGTCTCAACTGTTAGACCAATACATCTTGAATCTGCTTTTTCATTTATTTTTTTAGCATCATAAAGACTCTTTGATTCTTTATTGTTTAAACCATCATAACATCTCTTAACAAACCATTCCTGATAATATGGGCTTCTTGCGGTAAAAGTACCACCCATTATGATAAAATCTACCTTATCAACTGAGTGCCCAATTGCCTTTAGTTGATCTATTCTATTGCGAGTTTGAAGATAAGGATCAAAATCGTTAAGTAACGCACGCATCGCTGCTGGTTCATGACCGGTGTAGCTCTGAGGTGTATTATTTAGAGGACCGCCTGGACATGGTGTGCATTGGCCATGAGGACAAGCCTCAGGTGAAGTCATAACAGCTACAATTGCAACACCTGAAATTGTACGCATAGATTTTCTACGGAGAAGAGAAACAAGCAATTCTTCATCTTCATTAACAATGTCATTTGGTAACTTTGAAAGAATCTTGCTATCACTAGGTATATCATCTAATTTGTACTTTTTACATAGATGAATCTTTTTTTTATGAAGGTCTTCTTTTGATTTAATCTTACCAGATAAGATCAAATCTATTATCTCAGAATAAAAATCCACTCTAATTCATTATTAAATCACATGTTAAAAAACTTTTTAATAAAAATATTTAAGAAAAAAAGAGTTTTAATAGGTTTTATTCTTCCCAACTACAACAACCCCATGGAATGAAATCAGGATCGTTTTTTAAAAGTAAGAAATTTAAAAGAAGTTCTAAGAAAGTTGGAAGATCTCCTTCTTGTACAAATGGTGTATATGAACAACGTCCTCTAATCTCATAATAAGGATATATATTTCCATTGATATCAATTGGTTCTCTAACTTCTCCTTCATAAGTCATACCTTTTGTAACCCAACCTTGGAATAATGTTATCACGGAATGTGTCTGATGTGGACCTTCTATTTTTTGATTAAAACGTAGTAAGTCTGGGAAAAGAGCCATTACAAGCATATTTAGACCAGGTGGTAAACATGGAATAAGTGCATTGATTCTTGTTTCAGCATCTTCATTTAAAAAATTGTATCCTAAATAGGTATATTCTCTTTCATCAAATGTATCGGGAAATCTTAATTCTACTTTCCAATTTTTACTCTCATATGATCCATCAATATACTTACAATTATAGTAATCTTCTTCAATAGCATGATTACCAAATTCTCCATAGCCCCATGACCAAAGTTTAATTCCAGATTTACCTATTGTTTCCTCATATTCTTTCATGAAATCTGTTTTTGAATCTGAAGGATCCTCACTACAAAAAGGACAACTATTAGAGTCAAGTAAGGCATTATCTGCATTAACGACATAAAAACCAGAATGAAACGCTAACAACATTATGATTATTAAAAGACATGTTTTCTTCATTTTTACATCACATCATTTCATTTTATTTATCATATTTAAATATTTTTATATATAAATATATATAAAGTTTATAGAAAGAACATCCAATTCTTTCAAAAAGATAGTTTTGAGAAAAAATAATTGGATAGATTTATTAATCAAACTAATATTAAAAAATCAATAAAGGAGGGTAAAAGGTTGGACATTATTACAACACAGAGTCTTACAAAAAATTTCAAAGAACTAACTGCGGTCGATAATATATCCTTTTCAGTTAAAAAAGGTGAAATATTTGGTTTTTTAGGACCAAACGGTGCAGGAAAAACGACTACAATAAAAATGCTTACAACACTACTTAATCCTACAAGCGGCACAGCAAAAATTTCAGGTCATGATATAGTAAAAGATAGAGACCAAGTAAGAAAAAGTATTGGAATAGTATTTCAAGAACCTGCTCTTGATACAGAACTCACAGGTGAAGAAAATCTTGAATACCATGCAAGAATGTATGCCATTCCAAAAAACCTACGAGATAACAGAATAGATGAAGTATTAAAACTAGTAGATTTAGAAGATAAAAGAGATGTTTTAGTTAAAAATTATTCAGGTGGGATGAAAAGAAGACTTGAAATTGCAAGAGGTCTTATGCATTATCCAATAGTTTTATTTCTTGATGAACCTACATTAGGACTTGATGCTCAAACAAGAAGAGCCATATGGGAGTATATTAAAAAAATGAATAAAGAAGAAAAGACGACCATATTTCTAACCACACACTATATGGATGAAGCAGATTATCTATGCGATAGAGTTGGAATAATAGATCATGGAAAGATACTTGTCATGGATGAGTTAAACAATCTTAAGATGTCAGTTGGAAATGATGTTATAACTCTAACATGTTCAAATAGAGAAAAACTTTTAAAAAGACTTGAAAAAGAAGAGTGGATCAAAAAAACAAAAGAATATGATTCTTATATACAGCTTGGTGTAAAAAAAGGAGAAGAAAAAATACCAAAAATAATAGAAATAGCCCAAGAACTAAAAATAGTTATTAGAAGTATCAGCGTGAGAAAACCCACACTTGACGATGTGTTTTTATCTTACACAGGTAGAACCATAAGAGATCAAGATACAAAATCAAATAATGGGATACATCCAAGATTTAGACCTGGAGGAAGATGAAAAAATGTTCAGAACAAATGAAATTCAAGCAATCTATGTCATGTGGCTTAGACAGATGAAAAGATTTGTTCGATCAAAAAGCAGGTTACTTGTTACAGTTATTCAACCATTGATGTTTTTATTTATCCTCGGGTTCGGATTTAGACAAGTAGCTTTCCCAGGGCTTGAAGGAGTTGAATACACGCATTTTTTTGCACCAGGTATTGTTGCCATGTCTATACTTTTTTCATCTATGTTTACAGGAGTATCGATACTTTGGGATAAACAATTTGGATTTTTACAAGAAGTTTTAGTAGCACCAATCAGTAGATTTTCAATAATTATTGGAAGGACCCTTGGCGGAGCAACAACAGCACTAATTCAAGGATCAGCCATACTTATAATAGCAATAGTAGCACTTGGAATACCCATATCAAGTCCAATATCACTTATTTTAGCATTTATTTTTATGGTACTCATATCATTTACTTCAGTTGGGTTTGGATTACTAATCGCATCAAAAATGAATGATTTTCAATCATTTCCAATTATAATGAATCTAGTGATAATGCCACTTTTGTTTTTATCATCTGCTTTTTTCCCTGTTGCAAACAATTCTACATTTCAAACAATTGCCTATTTTGACCCGATTTTTTATATGGTTGATGGACTAAGAGGAAGTTTACTTGGTAAAGCAAATGTACTACCGTTTAGCATAGATTTAGCTGTAGTTCTAATTATATGTATATTAATGCTGAGTCTTGGAAGTTATTCTTTTAGAAAAAGTGAGGCATAAAATAAAATTATTTATTTTCAACTACTTGCTTAAACGTTTTAAGCATATTTAACAAAGAACAAGCAACGGTAACAGGCCCTACACCACCTGGAACAGGAGTAATTTTTCCAGCTATTTCTTTTACAGAATCAAAATCCACATCACCTGTTACACCTGATTCAGTCTTTATGATACCTACATCTATTACAAAAGAACCCGGTTTAATAAGTTCTTTTTTAATTAAACCTTTAACACCAGCTGCTGAAACAAGGATATCAGCTTTTTTTGAGTATATCGAAAGATCTTTTGTAAAGACATGAACTACACTAACAGATGAGTTTCTATTTAAAAAAAGAGCAGATAGAGGTTTTCCAACAACATTACTATGATTAACAATCAGCACATCTTTTCCTTTTAATTTAGTTTTTTCGTATTCTAAAATCTTTAAAACAGAAAGAGGTGTGCACGGAATGATAAGTTCATTACCACTTAATAGTTGACCTAGATTAAATGGTGTAAAACCTTCAACATCTTTTTTAGGATCCAAAAGTTCAAAAATCTTGTTACTTGAAATATGATTTGGAAGTGGCATTTGAACTAAAACACCGTGAATATTTTTATCTTTATTTAGCTCAGAAATCTTATCTAAAACTTTTTTTTCTGAAATATCAGAAGAAAGCTCTACATGGGTTGAGTTGATTCCAACATTTTCACATGCTTTATCGCGTAATTTTAGATATAAGTTTGATTCTTTATTTTCACCGATTTTTATTGTTGCAATATTTGGTTTAGAGCCATGTTTTTCATATAATGATTTAACTTCATTAGAAACATCTTCTTTGATTTTTCCAGCAATTTTTCTCCCATCAATTATTTTTGCAGCCATATAACATGAAAACTATAATTTACAACTTTTTATAAATCCTCTGGTTTACGTCCAATAGCATAAAATTGTGGGAAAAAATTTAACTGCACACCCTCGTCAAGAGATTTAAGATATCCATATTCCCATTTATCAATTTCATTTTGAGAAATCCCTGCTTCTTTTAACGCACTAACATAAAAATCACGTGCATGAAAATAATAAGTTTTATCCTCTTCACAGCTCCAGATTCGATTATTCCCTATTCCAACCTTTGTTTTAAGACCAGCTCTTACAAAAAGAGCTCTAAGTTTACGACCAATATGAGGATCCCCGCCACGTCTTCTTATAGCTTTGCCAGCAAAAATTGGATCCACCTTCTGATCCTCAGGATAGTGAAGTTTCCCACCATAATCCGGTTCAAGAGATGCAAGAACAATACCACCTGGTTTTGTTACCCTAGCCATCTCATTTACAAGATTTTGTGGATCTTTAGACCACATTAAAACAAGATTGCATGCAACAATATCAAAAGTATCGTTATCAAAATCTAGTTTATTTCCATCATTTACAAAAAGTTCTACATTATCAAAATTCTTTAAAACCTCTTTTGCAACTTGTATCATATCTTCAGAGCTATCTACACCAACTACTTTTCCTTTTGTAAGAATTGCTATATCACGGGTAACAACACCGGAACCACATCCAACATCTAACACTAATTTAGCATCTTTTAAGCCAATTTCTAAGTAAAGTGGGAGACGCTCCTCAGCTGTTTCAAGGGCCTGAAGTTCTAATTTTTTAACAAGATCATCGAATTTTTTGTTTGATTTCCTATGAAATTTAACAGGTTCATTTGACATAATTCACTCAATATAAACAAAGTATATTCTTATAAATCTAATGCTAAAAAACAATATAAAAGTAATATAACTGATCAACCCAATTTTTTAAATAAAAAATACAGCATTCCACTTTTCAATGAAACCGATTCTACAAGTGGCACTTGACCTGCTAAATGAACATAGAGCGATAAAGATAGCTGAACAATCAATCAAAGGAGGAGTTGATTGGATAGAAGCAGGAACACCTCTAATAAAAAGTGAGGGAATGGATGTAGTAAGAAAACTCAAAGAAAAATTCCCAAATAAAATACTTGTTGCTGACATGAAAACAATGGACACCGGAGCATTTGAAACAGAGATGGCAGCAAAAGCAGGAGCAGATGTTGTTTGTATTCTTGGTGCAGCAGATGATAGCACTATAAAAGACGCATTAAAATCAGCAAGAAAATATGGTGCTAAAATAATGGTGGATTTGATAGGTGTAAAAGATAAAGTAAAAAGAGCAGAGGAGCTTAATAAAATAGGGATAGATTATATCGGCATTCATGTAGGAATAGACGAACAGATGATCGGTAAAAAACCAATAGATATTCTTAAGAAAATCACTAAAAAAACAGATATACCAGTTGCTGTTGCAGGTGGACTAAATAGTGAAACAGTAGCAGAAGTAGTAAAAGCTGGAGCAACTATAATAATTGTAGGTGGAGCAATAACAAAGGCAAAAGATGTAAAAAAAGCAACGATGGAAATTAAAAAAGCAATAAACAAAAAAGAGATAATTAAAACAGAATTTTTCAAAAAATACGATAAAACCGAGTTGAAAAAAGCATTTTCACTTGTGTCAACACCAAATATTTCAGACGCTATGCATAAAACAGGTGCTATGAAAGACATAAAACCTGTAAAACATGGATTTCATATGGTAGGAAGAGCAATAACAGTAAGAACAATGGATGGAGACTGGGCAAAACCAGTAGAGGCAATAGACAAAGCAAAAAAAGGACAAGTATTAGTAATAGATGTAAACGGTGGAAAAACAGCTATTTGGGGTGAACTTGCGACGTGGAGTGCAAAGAAAAAAGGTATTGCAGGTGTAGTGATAGATGGAGCAATACGTGATTTAGAGGATATAATAAAAATTAATTTCCCGATTTTTTCTAGATATGTAGCACCTAACGCAGGTGAACCAAAAGGTTTTGGTGAAATAGGCGCTGAAATTAATTGTGGAGGTCAAACTGTAAGAGATGGTGACTGGATAATAGGAGATGATTCGGGAATAGTTGTTGTACCGCAAGAAATCGCTCAAGAAATAGCAAATAGAGCACTTGATGTAAAAGAACAAGAGAATCGTATAAGAGAAGAGATAAAACAAGGTGGATCACTTGGTACTGTTGTAAAAGTCAAGAAATGGGAGAAAAAAGTAGGATGAAAAAGGTAGTTTTTTTCACAGATGAAAATAAGATAGGCGAAGCCTTAGATAATTTTGATATCAAAAGTTTTTCAGATAAAACATTTCCCTTAAAATTACATATGGGTGAAATTAAAAATAAATATTTCATAAGATCAACTTTTGCTAAAAAAGTAGTTGATGAATTAAAAACTAGAAAATGTAACCCATTTTTGTATGATACAACAGTTGCATATCCTGGACTTAGGCATACTAAAGCTGGATATAAGCAAGTAGCAAAGCTACATGGTTTTACAAAGATTGGTTGTGATGTTAAGATTGATGATACTGGAAAAAATGTTAAAATCGAAAATAGATCATATGAGGTAGGAGATCAAATATACAATAGCACTCATCTTTTTGCTTTATCCCATGTAAAAGGCCATGTTGCAACAGGTATGGGTGGCGCAATCAAAAACTTTGGAATGGGCGGAGTTACAAAAGAAACGAAAAGAAAAATGCATCATGCCAGTAGACCAGAGTACAAAAAAGATAAATGTACATATTGTGGGGTATGTGCTGAAGTCTGTCCATTTGATGCTTTAACAGTTAAAGAAAACAAATGGAAACTTAATAAGAGAAAATGTTTTGGATGTGGGGTATGTGTTGAAAATTGTTCACAAGGAGGAATCATAAACCAAGATAAAGACCTTCAATATCTTCTCGCCTGTGCAACACTTGCATGTGTTAAAGATAAAAATGTAATATATCTAAACGAACTTAGAAGGATAGCAAAAGGTTGTGATTGCGATCCTTTTGCAGGAAAACCAATTTGTCCTGATATAGGTATCCTTGTTTCAGATGATCCTGTGGCAATTGACAAAGCATCACTTGATCTTATTAATGATATAAAACCAGATATATTTGAAAAAGAAAACAAGGTTGATCCATATAAGCAAATAGAATATGGAGAAGAAATAAATCTTGGTAGTAAAAAGTATCAATTAATTGAGATTTGATGTTGTTTTTTGCAGCAATATTTTCTAGACTTTTTGTAATTTTATTTCTGATATAAATTCGGCTTTTTACAGTAGTAATTTTTTGAAAAAAATTGGACAGACTTGTCAAATAATCCTTATATAGTCTAACTTAGAAAATATGAGTTATAGAAAGTTGGAGAGATAAAAAATGAATAGAAAAATATGTTTGATAATATTGATAAATATGCTAGTGATTTCTAGTTTTAATATAATACTTGCAGAAGCTCCTGTAGAGCCTAACTTTGATACTATCATTCAAAAGTTAGTTTGGAATGGTGTTGAGTGGGCAGATTATACAGAAGTTAATCTAGGTGAAGATGTAAAATTTAAAGCTGAGATTATTAATCTTAATGGATATCCACTTAATTTCACTGGTTATATCTATGATCATTTACCAGATAATCTAAGATATATTAATGACAGCATAAGTATCCCTGATGTAATCGAACATATCGATTTGAATAACAATTCAGTGACATGGACTGAAATGGATTCAATTCCACCTTTTGATAGTCTTACTTTTACTTATAACGCTAAAGCCGTCGGATGTGGACTAGGTACAAATTATATTGATTTTCAGGGATTTTACCTCATTGATGGTGAAAGAATTTATGTTGATAATTTCGATGTTGCAGAGGTTGAGGTACTTTGTGGAAATACACTTATAAAAGAATTCAGTAGAACGGGATGGAACTTTTTTTCATTGCCTTTTGGTTCTTCTATACTGAAAGATGATCTTTTAGTTGAATATAATGGAAGCTATTACGAATTGTTTGATGCAGCTAATCAAGATATTGTATGTTTTGATATAAAACAGTTTAATAACTCAAATAAAAGATGGACTGATGTTGATGAACTTATACCAGGTTTAGGACACGCTATAATAATTCATAAAGAAAATGTAACTTTATATGCAAAGGGAAACCATATTGATGAAAATCAGGATATTACAATATTTTTCACTGGTTGGAATTTCTTTGGTGTTCCTTGTTCAGAATCAGTAGATAAATCTGATCTAGTTTTTACTTTAGATGGAACAGAGTATAACTTTGATGAGGCTGTTTCCAATAAAATTATTGAACCATTCATATTTAGTTTAAACATTTGGAGATACGCAGCAACTAATGTAACGCTTCTTCCAGGAGAGGCTTATGGTATTTATAGCTATAAAGATAATGTCGCAATTTCAATAAAAAATGATGGTCAGGAACCAACAGGGATACTCGGTGGAAATGTTTATGAAGTTGACACTGAAGAGCCTATTGAAGGCGCTTGTGTAGTTTTAGAAAAGATGGATTTATCAATAACCTTTGGTCCGTTTTTTACAGATGAAACTGGTTTTTATCAAGCAGAAGCAGACGTCGGAAATTATAATGCAATAGTTACTTGTGATGGATATGAAGATGATTCTACTGAAGTAGAAATAATTGAAAATTGTTGTAATTATCTTAATTTCTACTTGAAAAAATTAGAAGGCGATTTGATACCACCAGTAACAGCTCATCATTTATCTGGAACCTTAGGTAAAAATGATTGGTACATTAGTGAAGTCACTGTCTCCTTAGATGCAACCGATGATGAATCAGGAGTCAAAGAAACATATTATGCAATTGATCGTGGTACATTCCAACTATACACCGAATCATTTATATTAGATAACGATGGAAAATATAAAATCAGTTATTATAGTATAGATAATGAAGATAACAAAGAGCCTGTAAAATCAACAGTAATTAAAATTGATAAAGATTCGCCAAAATCAAACATTGAATTAGAAGGTTTAGAAGATGATGGATGGTATATTGATAGAGTCAAAGTATCAATACAAGCAACAGATGATTTATCAGACGTATCTAAAATCTTTTATTGGATTGTAGAAACAGATGAAAATGGAAATTCAGCTGAGCCAGATGGACCAGAAATCCCTATTGATGGTGATTCTGTTACTTTTGAAATCAACGATGAGGGATATTATGAAATCAATTATTATGCAATTGACAATGCAGGCAATAAAGAATCTTTAAATTCGATAAACATTAAAATACGAAGCAATCAAGCTCAAGATACAACACCACCTATAACAACACATCGTTTATCTGGAACACCAGGTGAGAAAAATTGGTTTACAAGTAGTGTTGTAGTAAAATTAATTGCCAGAGATGACATGTCTGGAGTGGATAAAACATATTTCTGTATTGACAAAGGCATGCCACAAGTATATGAGAGACCATTTAAAATAGATCACCAAGGAGTACATATAATAGGTTATTACAGTGTTGATAAAGCAGGAAACGTTGAAGAAACTAGGGAACTAGAGATTAAGATAGATAGTGAAAATCCTTTGACTACATATGATTTAAAAGGAGAATGTTTAAGATCTACTACTAGAATCGACGGTACACATGTATATTATTACAAAGGAGAAGCAACTGTAACATTTGATGCAAATGATGGAACATCTGGTATTGATAAAACATTCTTTGCAATAAACCGTGGTCGCTTTATAGAATATAAAGACGCATTTACTCTTGATAGAGCAGGAAGATATGTAATTAATTATCATAGTATAGACAACGCTGGAAACACAGAAGAAACAAAGTGCTTTGAGATTATAATAGTTATAGGAGAAGGTTCTAGATCTGGGAACATTAGATAGAAGTTAATCAAAATTTAAAACTTCTACTTTTCCTTTTTTTATATTATATATAGCAGGGATAACTTTTAATTTTTTATCAGAAACAGCATTTGAAATAATTTTACTTCTCTGAAAAATCATACGATATTGGTATTTAAGATTACCAATTATATGGTCATCATTAAGAGAAAAACCTTTTTTAATTTCTTCAAGTAATGGATTTTCACAATCAATTGATTCTTCAGCTGCTTTCACTGCACCACAATTTGAGTGCCCAAGAATTATCAAAAGAGGAATATTTAGATAATCAACTCCATACTCTATAGATGCTAAGATTGAAGGATCTATCGTTACATTACCTGCAACGCGAATAACAAAAATTTCACCAATCTTTCTATTGAAGATAAACTCAGGTATTACCCTTGAATCAGAACATGTAATAACTATTGCTTTTGGATTTTGTCCATCCACATGTTTTATAAGTTCGTCTTTATTTTTCAAAGAAAAATCAATATTACCTTTCAAAAGTTCATCCAATATATCTTTAGTTAATTGAGTTTTTAGCATAAAAAATCAAAAAAAAGAAGTGAAAAGGGATTTTATACTTTTGCTTTCACATGTGGTTTATATAATAATGCTATACCTGCTGCGATAAAACATAGTATTGCTGCTGGAATGAATGCATACATATAGCTCATACCAGCATCTTTTACTATTCCTGCAAGTATTGGTCCAACAATTCCACCAACACCATATGATGTAAAAACAAAACCATAGTTCAAACCAACGTTTTCAGATCCAAAGCTATCTGCTGTTGCTGCTGGGAATAATGCAAAGTTAGCACCAAAGTTAAATCCAATTAGTGCTGCTGCAACATAGAAAAACATTGGATTTGCAGTAGTATAAAAGAACGCAAGCATCATTATACCTTGGAAAATACACATTGCAATAATTGATTTTTTTCTACCAAGGTTATCTGATATCTTTCCCCATACTATTCTACCAATTCCATTAAATATTGGAAGACATACCGCAGCACCTATCACTGCAATATCAACTGCTTGAGAAGCAAATTCAGAATCTGCTGATGCAAAACCATCGGTTGCAGATGTAGCAAAGTTTTGTATGTTTCCGATAACCATTAAACCTGCTAGAGCACCTATAAAAAACATCATCCATAAAAGGTAAAATTGTCTTGTTTTAAGCATCTCTTTTGGTTTTAAATCAAGCATGTATTTCTTTTTATCAGATTTATCTTGTTCTGGTGGTTTCCACCCTTTTGGTATCCAACCGGCTGGAGGATTAACCATAACAAGTGAACCAATGACAACTAACACTAGAAAGGCAATTCCGTACATCAAAAATACATTATCAACCATAGCTACAGTATATGCTGCTCCATTGCTTAATGTCAAAAAACCATTTATTCCAAGAACGCTTGGAGGATTAGCCATTAAAATCCATATAAAGGCACCAAAACCAAAGCCTGCGACCGCAAGACCTGATACAAGACCTTTTTTATCTGGAAACCACTTAACGCCAACAGCGATTGGTACAACATAACCAAGGCCAATTCCAGCTCCACCCATAATACCTAAAAATAATAGTTTTAATGGAAAGCTTGGCCCAACAAAACTTGCAAGTATATATCCTAGACCCAAAAATACTCCACCTAACAAAGCAATGTTTCGTGGACTATATTTCTTTGCAAGTCTTCCACCAATTATAGTAAATATTGCAAAAGTTGCTAGTCCTGCGCTAAAAATTGCCTGTGTTTCAGTTTTACTAAATGCAAATGCCTCAGATTGCAATGCACCAGTAAATGCACTCCATGCATATATTGCACCTAGTGCAACCTGTATCATTATTGCCCCAATTACAATAATCCATCTATTCATAAACTTAGATTCTTTTGTAGGTATTCCTTCATTTGTCATAATAAACCACTGGTTCGCAGGAATTAAGAGCCTATTTAAATATGTATCGAGAAAAAAAGAAAAATATTACTCGTTTTTTATTTCTAGATAAAAACCATCAAAAGAAACAATGTGAGTATCTTTTTTACCTTTTACTTTGATTTCTTTTTCAACTGTTAAATAACCATCTTTTATTAAAGAATCTTTTAGGTTAAGTTTCATATTTGGTATATCAGAGATTTTAATATCACCGTCTTTTTCTATTTTTTCTATTACTTTACTTTGGTTGTTATTTATCCAATTGGTTAGGTTTTTTGCGTCTCCTTTGAGAGTTGGACCGATTTTTGAATAAACTGGCTTAATCTTAGTGATTTTTTCTTCTATAGATGGCTTTCCAGCAATAAATTCATGATCTTTTGGATATTTAAGAGTTGATTTCAATATATCTTCATTTGCTTTAACTACGCCAATGAAGGTTTTAGATCCATATGTTGTAAGAGCAGGTAATGGTGCATTAAGTGCGATTCCTTTTTCACTTTTCCAACTTCGAACAGCTGATATGTATTTCTTAATCAGCTCACCTGCTTTTTCTTTTTCATTTTCGATAATAATTGCTTCTGGCCAACTCGAGAGATGTATGCTTTTTTCTTCTTCGAATCTTTTATAAAAATCATGATAAATCTCTTCAGTTAAATGTGGAAAGAATGGTGCAAATAACTTAAGCATTCCAAATCCAAGCTCATATAGTGTATATTTTATGCTATCTGTGTTTTTATTCTCATATATACTCGATTTGATCATTTCGATATAATGATCTGCTAGTTCATGCCATAAAAAGTATTCAGTTTCTTTCATTGCTTGGCTATAATCAAATGAATCCATCTGTTTTGTTGTTTTTTTAACAAGTTTACTGTATTTTGTTAGAATCCATTTGTCTATATCTATAAGATTTATTTTATCTGGTTTTTTGTTTCCTATAGTTTTGATTATGAATTGTTGTACATTCCATATTTTTCTAAGTAGTTTTACACCGCGTACTACATCTTTTGTTCTAAATGGATTGTCTTCTCCAAGTGCACAGCTTGCTGCATAACACCTAAAAGAATCTGTACCATATTTTTCTATTATTTCAAGTGGATCAATAACATTTCCAAGACTTGCATGCATGGGTGTCCCATCTTCAGATAATATAAACCCACCCATCATAATATTTTCAAATGGTTTTTCATCTGTTATCAAAGTACAACGAAGTATTGTATAAAATGCCCATGTGCGTATGATATCATGTGCTTGTGGACGCAAGCTCATTGGATAAAGCTTTTTAAATTTATTTTGATCTCTATGCCAAAAGGTATTATAGAGAGGAGATACACTTGAATCCATCCATGTATCAAAAACATCCTCACACCCAACCAAGTTCCCGTTACATTTAGGGCATTTATCAACAGGTGGTTTATCGATTGTTGGATCAACATAGCAATCTTCTTTTTTTGCTAGAACTACTTTCCCGCATTTTTTACATTCCCATAAGGGAATAGGCGTTGCAAAATAGCGCTGTCTACTTATTACCCAGTCCCATTCAAGACTATTTACCCAATCCTCAAGTCTTATCTTCATGAATTCGGGATACCAATTCATTTCATCGCTTTTTTCAAGAACAAGTTTTTTAAAATCAGTTGTTTTTAAAAACCATTGCTCTGCATTAACAAATTCTACTGGAGTTTTACACCGCCAACATACACCAACGTTTTGCTCAAGATCATCTTGTTTTAAAAGAATGCTATCTTTTTTCAAATCATCTAATACTTCTTGTCTTGCCTGTTTTATTTTCATCCCTTTGTATTTACCGCATATCTCTGTCATTTTTCCTTCTTCATCGATGCTCATGTCAATTGGTAGATTGTATTTGAAAACCCAGTTAAGGTCTTCTTTATCTCCTACGGTACAAATCATTACTATACCTGTTCCAAAATCAGGATCTACCGCATCATCTTCGACGATTTTTACATCTTTATTAAAAATCGGAACAATTAATTCTTTATCTACAAGCCATGGTGCTCGTTCATCGGTAGGATGCACTGCAACAATTTGACAAGATGGTAGCATCTCAGGTCTTGTTGTTGCGATTTCTACATATACTCCTTTTTTATCTTTTCCTATGCTATGATATTTCAAAATATTTTCAGGTGGTTTTTCTTTAAAATAAAATTTTATTGTATTTAGTTTTGTTTTTCTATCAGAATAAGTTACTTCTGCATCTGCCATTGCAGTCATGCATCTTGGGCACCAGTTAACTGGAAATTTACCTTTGTAGATTAAACCTTTTTCAAATAATTCTATAAATGAGATTTGTGTAATTCGCCTATAGTATTCTGCATCTGTTTGATAGTAGATACTTGGATCCATACTTTCTCCAAGAATCATAAACTGTTTTGTCATGAGATCTATGTTTTTATTTGCAAAATCTGAACAAAGTTTTGTAAATTCGTGCCTATCGATATCTTTTCTGGTAATTCCTAAATTTCTTTCTACTCTTTCTTCGATAGGTATTCCATTTACATCAAAACATAATGGAAAAAAAACATTGTATCCTTTCATTCTTTTATATCGTGCAGCAAAATCGATATGAGTGTAATGAACTGCATGTCCTGCATGTAAGGGGCCTGATGCATATCTTGGTGGTACATCGATGCTATATGACTTTTTTTTACTTTCAAAATCAAAATGGTATGTCTTTTCTTTTTTCCATGTGTCCTGCCATTTTTTTTCTAGTTTTTTCTGATCATAATTGCCCATATATAAACTGCTCCATAGGATATAGTATTAAGGAGTCAAAGAATTATTACTTATAAAAGTTACTTTAATTCCTTTAATAGATATAAAGTAAAAAATCTATTGATTAGCAATAGGTTTATCTTCACTTTTTTTCCATAAAAAGCTTGTGACAAATGTCAAAGCAAATGATGCTACCAAAATAATTAAAGTGATAAAAATACTTTCAAGCATATTTGGCTCAATTAAAAGAACTTCACCAAGTGAAAGTATCATAATTCCTGAAAATAATTTTAGAATTCTTCCTTGAAACTCTGTAAGTTTCCATCGCCCAAGAGTAAAAACTACAATTGAGACAATTATAATCAAAGGAATAACGTAAATTATGTTGTAAAGAACAAGATAGAAGTTACTTTGAACAGCATCTAGACCAAAGGCGGGAAGAATGGTTCCAGCATAAACCAAAGGAAGGCTTAAAGAACACAGCAGTTCCACCATATTTGCACTAAGTGCAAGAACAATTGTTGCAGCTATAACTGAAGGAACTGATGTTAATTTTATTATTTTTCTCATCTGTTTATATAACTTTGATTTTTGCTCTTTTGGTATACTTGCAGATGGTCCTTTTTTAAACGCAAAGAAATCTTTTATGTTCAATATTCCAAATATTGTTGCAATTACCCCGGCAACAATTGTTACTATTATCTGTTGTTCTATTCTTATTGCTGTGTTAAAAATTATAAACATTAGTATAAAATAAATAAAAGCTGAAAAGAATATGAATATGCCTCCAACAAGCATCATTCTCTTTCTTGAGTTTGTATATAATAGGATACTAAGTAAAAATAGTATTATAAAAAATGAGCAGGGATTTACACTATCTGCTGCTCCTAAAACAAGTGTGATAAATGGTAAAGATAAATCTGCATAATCTATTTTTCCAAAGGGAGTATCTATTATAGTGTTATTGCCAGTTGGTTCAGAATCATCGACATATATACCATTAATGTGATTGTATATGGTTTTATTCAAGTTTGAATAATTAAAATACAAAAATGTATATGTTTCGTCTCTATCTAAAAGTGTTATATTTTTACCTTGACAATTTTCTGATTTGCATTCTGTTGTATTTATAACTACTATTGATGGATAAGTTTGAAAACCGTATTCTCTCCATTTTTCAAGGTTATCTGCATATGTTGAGTCATCTATTGGAAGTCTCTGAATTGTTATGTTTTCTTTGTAGTAATTTTCTATATCATTAACAATTGGTTTTACTTTTTCACAAGCCCCACACTGTCCACTACTATAATAAAATTCAACAACTATATCACCTGGTTCTACCTGTACGGCCCCATCTCCTTGAATTTCTGATTTACTCGGATAAGAGGCAACAGCTAATGATACTGCATAAATTATGATTATGATTAATGCAAGTAGTTTATATTTATCCATCAAAGTACATCCATCTAGATAGGTTATAAAATAGAAACGATTTTGAATTATTTAAAATCTTTTATGAAAATAGATAAAAAATCATTATTCGATGAGTTTTTTCAATTCAGATAAATCTTTTTTTACGTGATTTATTTCTGCTAATTTTTGTTTTTCAAAATCACTTACGATATTATCTATTGAAGATTTTAAGCGATATATATGTACTGGACGACCCTTTCCTTTCTTTTTAAGATCTCTCTTTTTAATCCAACCTCTTCTTTGAAGCTCCTGCATTGCAACACTTACTTCAGGTTGTCTTAAGCTTGCATTTCGCTCTATTTCTGCAGATCGACACTCGTCTACTTCAGAAATATAAATAAGAGTTTTAGCAAGATTACGAGGCATACCAAGGTCTACAAATACATCGATTACCTTT
>Ga0180433_10003945_pt1 | contig 21231 bp, 14 predicted proteins | sample SS_ome_8_FD_132980 | JGI IMG/M metagenome (GOLD analysis project Ga0180433, IMG submission 132980) | Hypersaline lake sediment archaeal communities from the Salton Sea, California, USA - SS_1_D_1 metaG | ecosystem: Environmental > Aquatic > Non-marine Saline and Alkaline > Hypersaline >... | reverse complement strand
CTATCCTGCTGATGTTCGGGGGCATGGATTTTTTTGATGCTATATGCCATTCCTTTACAACAATGGCTACCGGTGGTTACTCAACGAAGCAGGCAAGTGTTGCATTCTGGAGTTCGCCTTATATTCATTATGTGGTTACTGTTTTTATGTTCCTTGCAGGAACGAATTTCACATTGTCTTATTTTGCTTTGCACCTGGATTTCAAAAAGATCTTCAGGAACGAGGAGTTCAGGGCTTATTTGCTGTTTGTGGCTTTGTTGACAATAATAACCACAATTGTTCTTGTTCATACTGAACTGCTGAATATCGAAAAATCATTCAGGCTTGCTTTATTCCAGGTAGTCTCTATTGTTACAACTACAGGGTATGTTACTGCAGACTATATCAAATGGATACCTTTTCTGGGTATTTTTATTTTTGCAATGATGTTTTTCGGCGGATGTGCCGGATCTACCGGCGGCGGGATAAAGATAGTGCGTATAACATTGTTATTCAAAAACAGCTACCTCGAGCTGAAAAGACTTATTCATCCCAAAGCGGTTATTCCTGTAAGGCTGAACAATAAGGCTGTCAAACCCGATATCATGAACAATGTGCTGGCTTTTGTCGTTTTTTATATACTTATTCTTGCTTTCGGATCACTAATAATGGCAGGCCTGGGGCTCGACATGGAATCTGCTATGGGATCTGTTGCAGCAACCCTCGGCAATATCGGGCCAGGAATAGGATCTGTTGGTCCTGCAGAAAACTTTGCTCATATCCCGGATTTCGGAAAATGGTTCCTGTCATTTCTGATGCTGCTCGGAAGACTTGAGCTGTTCACCGTACTCGTACTTTTTACCCTCGCTTTCTGGAAAAAATAGTTTAACTTAGTGGAGAGTAGCGGAACGATCTCACAAGCGGGTGGCGATTGTAGCCTTTTGGAAGCTGGTAATAGTTTAATAGCGAAATGGTTAGGTGGTTGAATGGTTGTGGTATTGTTATAAGGGTGAGAAAAACCTGACAGCGTTTTTCAAACCTGTCAGTGTTTAAGGGTAAGAACTAATAATAGAAATTTGGTAGCAATTAACCCTATGAAGGTAATAGTATGGTAGTGATTAAAATAACTACAATATTTGTATTAATATTTTTTTTCGTTTTTTGCTCTTACACACAGGTTCAGGAGGAAGATACTACAAAGTACCCGGTCATAATTGGATTAAGGGCTCATGCAGGATCAGTGATCATTCACTCAAAAGCCATCAGACCAATTAAAGATTCATATCCGGTCGGGCTGGAGGTGGATATTAACTGGCATAAGAACAGGAAGAAACAGTGGGACCATTGCCACTGTTATCCCCGGACAGGAATTCTCTTTTCTTATTTTTATTACGATAACCCTGTGGTATTGGGTAACGGAGTGGCAACAGTCTATTATATCGAGCCTTTTTTCGGGGCGCATAAAAAATTGTGTTTTTCCTTCAGGGCAGGTGCAGGCATAACCATACTTACCAAACCGTATGATGAGGAAAGCAATCCTGATAATATGTCGTACAGTACCTATCTGAATTCATTCCTGCTGGTAAACCTTACATTAAATTACAGGCTGAACGAAAAATACAGCATCAATGCCTCTGCATGCTATAACCATACATCCAATGGCGGGATACAGGTACCCAACAAAGGTATAAATTTCCCGTCTGCAAGTATTGGTGTTGATTACACATTAAATCCTTCAGAATTTAAGAACAGGGATAAGACAAAGTTCAGTGACATTGAGGTAAGGAAAAATCGTTTTGATATAGGGTTACTTGGAACAGTCAAGTCTTATAAACACGGGGAACCGATAGAGCATGTGATATGGGGCGGGGCAGTGAATTACAGCAGACAGGTAGGAAGGATAAGTTCATTAGTCGGGGGAGCAGAGTGGATGGTTAACGGGGTGATAAAGGAAAAGATCGCCAGGGACAGTATTCCTGATGCAAACCCTTATCGCGGAGGTATCCTTGCCGGTCATGAGTTTCTGATGGGACGTTATAATTTCAGTATTCAGATGGGATTGTATTTTTACAGGGGCTATGCTGATTATGAGATCGTATATCAGAGGTACAAGCTCACATACAGGATAACCCGTAACATTTATGCGGGAATCAGTGTGAAAGCTCACCGCCACATAGCTGATTACCTGGATTTCCGGGTAGGGTATTATTTTGAGAGAAGATAAAATCTAAACAATAATATTCATTTAACAACAGTTAAAAACGGTTAATAATAGTTAATAACAGTTGCTTTTCTGCAGTAATATAAAAATATGTTTTTTAGAAACTTATGTTAACTGGTGTTGACAGATGTTAATCATTATTAAACAAAATGAATTGAGAGTTCAGCTAAATTTATATTGTATGAATTCTTGTTCATATGAAAATTGTTTCATATATTTGTTGTGGAATAACTAAAAAAATTATAAGTCATGAAGAATATTACTACAAGTCCGGTCTTTGGAGATAATTTTATGTTTAGAGATTATGAGAAAAAGTACTGTATTAACAGCTTGAAAGAAGGGAATAGTCTATTGATTTTAGGTATAAGAAGAACCGGAAAAAGTTCTCTGTTAAAAGAAGTTGGCCGTCTAATGAGAGATGAGAGATACTTAATAATTGAAGTAGATTGCCAAGGTTGTAACAAACCCTCAGAATTATTTATAGAGATATTAAAAGAATTGCCAAAAGACTTATTTGAAAAACTCACCAAACATCTTAATGCTTTAAAAGGTATTCCTTCAAGAATAATTGATGCTTTGAATATTGATAGTATAAAAGGTTTTGGTGTTGATATTAAATTCGATAAAGAAGTAAGGGATTATTGGGGACCAATTTCAGAATCAATAGAAAGAATTCTTCTTAATAACGAACAAAATATTATTTTGTTTTTAGACGAGCTTCCGTATTTCTTTGAAAATCTGTTGGATAACAATACAAATTGCTCAGAATTAGAGGTACAACAAATACTGGCAACCTTACGAAGTTGGAGAAATGAAGAAATCCAAATGGCATTATGCGGATCTCTAAATATTAATAATTTTCTTGATTCAAAATCAATATCACAGAAACTTCTTTCCGGATTAATTCCTGTTCATATTGAATTGTTTACCTCAGATGAAGCTAAGCAATTATTATTTGCCTTGGCTAAAAGCAGGAATATTGATTGGATTAAAGATGAAACAGCTGAGAAAGTAATTGAATTAGTTCAAGATAATGTTCCGTTTTTTATTCAGACATTTTTTAGCCATATGGTGCTTGAGAGTGACTGTTCTATTCAAAAACTTGAAGAAATATATGGTTTAAAAGTATATCCGCAAATTACAAAAACTTTTCTGTATCAATTTGACGAAAGGCTTGCTAAATATTCAAGAGACGAATATAAACATGCTGAGATAATTTTAGATTACATCGCAAAAAATAGTACGGCTTCATTTGAAGATATTCGAAAAGATAATAAATTCATTGAATTTAAAACATTTTTAAAACTAATAAGCGATGAATTCCTTAAGCCGGAAAAAAACAATAATTATTCTTTTGTTTTAAATATTGTTAAAAATTGGTGGAAAGTAAAGAGAGGTCTTTAACTAATTAATAAGTTAATATATAGAATAATGTCGAAACTAATTGAAAGCATTGAAAAATATAACACTCATAGCATGAGTGATGAAATAGTACTTGCAGTTAATACAGGCAGGGAAAATCTTATTGATAATATTCATAAAATAATTATTGAGAATATAAAGAATCCTGTAACTATCCAAAATATTGTTCTTATAGGTCCCCGGGGTATGGGAAAATCATTCATTTTGAGATATTTTGAAATAATCACTAAAAACAAATTTAATAAAAATACATATATAGAATTTTCATTATTGCCTGAAGAACAATATAATATCAACGCTCCATCAGAATTATTAGAAGAATTACTGTTAAGAATAAATAATATAAATCCTGTTTCCCGTTCATCAGTTTGGAATAATATTAATGAAAACTGGGAAGGTGTAGTTGAGAATTTAAATATACACATACAGGAAAAAATAAAAAAACATAAGAATTATTTATTTATTGCAGCAATTGAAAATCTTGATGTTTTACTTGAAAAAGTATTTTCTTCAAAAACAAGTGAGTCAAAATTAAGAAAACTGCTATCTGATACACCTAATTTTATGTTGTTAGGAACCAGTTTAAATTTCGATATAGATACTGATTATAATAAAAGGCTATTCCATGCTTTTCAAAAATATTTACTTGATCCATGGGAAGAAAAAGATTTTGTCGATTATTTTAATAAAAGATATGAATTAATAAAAAAACAAAAGCCCGAGAATACTAAAAAAATTAATATTTTAAAGAATAAGCTCAGGGCAATAAGCAGATTTACAGGAGGAAGCCCGAGAATAGCAGTTGTACTTACAAATTTATTGTTTAATGAAGATGTGGTTTCAACAATACAGACATTAAACAATATTGTTGAGGATATGTCTCCATATTATCAGAATCTAATGTTGAACATCCCGCCTAAAAGCCGTATTCTATTTGATGCCTTAATGCGATCTGATGAAAATATATCACAAAGCGAGATTGCAAAAAAAGTAAATACACAACAATCTGTCATTTCACAGGCATTTAAGTGGCTTTTAGAGAACAACTATATTCGTGGGCATAAAATAAAGGGCGAAAAACAATATAGGTATTCGGTTTCTGACAGGATTTTTGTTTTATTCTATTATAAACGCTATATATACAATAGTTTACAGTACAACAATATTAAAGTACTTTCCGATTTTTTAATATCATTTTATGAAACTTCAGAATTAATTGATCATTCACTTTCGTGTATCAAAGAAGGTATTACTAAGGAAGGAATAGAATTAGCTAAGTTAGTTTTTCAAAAAAAGGGTATAGATAATAGTATAGTAGACTGGGATGATTGTAAAGATATCAAAGAAACATTGAATGGTATTCGCTCAGATGATGAAATCTCGAGCTTTATGGAGAAAGCTAGTAAATATGATTCTGTTAATGATTATAACAAAGCAATAGAATATTATTTGAAAGCATATAATAAAGCAAACAAAGAAAATAATATCGTTAAAACAACAATGTCTTTAATGGAGCTCGGAATATGCTATTTGCGCCTAGGCAAGCATAAAAAATCTATAGATTGTATTTATAAAGCTTTAGATGCATTCAAAATGAAAGATAATATTAATGGACAAACTGTTGCTCATAATATATTAGGATTAAATTATTATATACTTAAACAATTTAAAAAATCTATTGAACACTATAAGCAAACCCTGCTCTTGGATACTAAAAATAATAATATATCTCAACAGGTATATACATATAAACTGATTGGATATAATTATTACTGCCTAAAAGATTTTCGAAGGTCAAATAAGTATTATCTTAAAGCAATTAAAATACCGATTATAAATAAAAATACATTAGAAAATGCCATAATTCTGCAATTAATAGGATTAAATTATCATGAATTAAAAAAACATGAAAAATCAAATGAATTTCTTTTAAAAGCTAATGATATATTTAAAAAAGAAAAAAAATCAGAAGAGCAAGCAAAATGCTTATCGTTTATTGGAGTGAATTATTTAATATTAAACCAATATGAAGATTCTATTAATTATACAAAAAAAGCATTGGGCCTCGCAAAAAAAATAAATATTATTCAGGCACAACCAACTTTATTAAATACTCTGGGATTAAATTATTTAGAACTAAAACAGTATGAAAAGTCAATAGAATTTGCTCAAAAAGCTTTACAATTATCTATTGAGCAAAAAAACAAATCATGGCAGGGAATGTCTCAAATGATGCTTGGAAAGAATTTCCTTGAACTAAAACAACTTGATAAAGCAAAAGCATACTATAAAAAGTCTTTTAGTTATTTTAAAGATGAAAAAGATAAGGATGGACAAATAATTTGTCTGGGAAATATTATAAATATTGATTTACTATTGGGAAATGACAATTTATGGAATGTCTTTAACAAAGAAATCTATTCACATTTGTTAAATGAGAAACTTTTTAAAGAATTAGGGAATTCAATATTACTTAAAGAAAAGTGGGAAGGAAAACCAGAGGCATTTAAAATGGCAAATAAAATAATATCTGTTTTATTACAGGAAGATATTAATATAAACATAAGTGAAGCTCTAAAAAATATTTTTGCTTATTTGCTCAAAAATAAAGTTTCATTTGATCTGTTAAAAGATATTTGCTATGAAACCTTGGAAATATTTGGAAAAGAAGAGGATGTAATAATACAGGCAACGCTTCATTGTATTGATTATATAAATGCTGAAAAAAATGAAAAATATCTGCAAAAACTAAATCCTGATATGGCAATTGCAGTTGAAGCAATTATAAATGAAGCAGGTTTATAACAGAGCAACAAATTACAGAGTCCTAATGCAAATTCAAGTTAAGTCAGGATAACAACCTGAAATATTCATCGCGGCATTGTTTTTCGATATCCATCAGGGTGCCGAATGCGCTGTTGAAATCATTTTCAACCACTGTAAACACACCATGCCCGTAAACGATCACGCCGGGATATTTTTCCAGGGCAGACGGGACTGTATGACATAAACCGTAAGTCCCTGCTCCCGGCTCACCTGGTACTATGGGGATATTACCGTCAATAAGGCGTGTCTCGGGGCACTTTTTATAGCATACCTTATTAAACTCACAATCTTTTTTCTTGTCACAATATAATGACATGATCACACTGAATTTAGGGTGTCCGTGAAGCACCCCTCTTTTTCCTGTTCTTTCAACCATGTCCTTATGAGCTATATATTCGCTGGATGCAGTGATACTGCTGCAGTTTGATCCGTCAAGCGGGCAGGGATCAATGCATCCCTCAAGCTCATCAAGTGATGATGTTGTCTGTGATATATAAAGCACATTATCATACAGGTATGAAATATTACCGAAGAAGGAATCCACAAGACGGTATTCCACTACTTTCCTGCCTGTTTCAAAAATAGCGTCATAAACTTCATCCACTGACTTAAAGGGTCCTTTCATCAGAGAGGGCATTTCATCAGGCAGATTATCAAGGTGCCTTTTTGCCATATCGAATACCTGCTGCTGCTCTGCTGTTACCTTGCCTTCTTTTTTGTCATACAGATAATCTGTAAAAAATTTGACAAATCCGGCGAAACATACGGAGCTGTAAAATATAAATGCCTGTTCAGGGCTCACCATGCCCCAGGTGATGATCGCCTCACCCGGAATAATGACACTCTTCCTGCTCTTCAGCTTTTCTATGATTTTATCTGTATCAAAATGTGATATGACAGGAAGATCGTGAAGAAAAGTGCGTGTTTCCGAATCATTGGGCAGTATGGCATCAGGCTCCCTTTCTGCAAGGTATTTAAAGATCGAAAGGTAAGGTTCTGAAGGTTTTGCATATAGCAATGAGTTTATATTTAATCCGTCAAACACTTTTTCCAGTTCAGTGCAAAGCGGATCATCCCTGTTCCATGACAATTCCGCATCCAGCCCCCCCAGAATCGGTTCATCCTTTTCCACGAGCCCTGATTCAACAAGTTTTTTTTCATATTTTTCAAGCAAATGTCTCATATTTAAAAATTTTGCATTTTGCTTTAATTTATAACTCCAGCCCCAGTTCTTTTGCTTTCTCTGCAACCGGCATTCCTTTTTCATCCAGACCTCTTACTATATAGTAGTTTTGTTTTGCTTTAAGGAATGCTTCGCGGTCAATGGGAGTAATATTGATTCCCTGCCCACTGCTTCCTTCCTCACAAAAGAACCGTTCAGGAAGATCATCATCCTTACCGGTAAATCCGTTTATGGCATTCATGATCCTTTCATGATAAACGATCCGTTCGCCGGTCTTAATAAGATCCTGCGATGACATTTCAATACCTGTAACTGCAGTAAATGCTTTTGAATACTCCTCCAGGGAAGCGCCAAGTAGTACGAATTTACACACAGTAAGTGAATCGGCTATGGCATTGATATCTTCGGATATTTTAATGATCCGTGCTTTTCCCTCATAGCTCTGCCTGTCTGTCACAACCGGCTTCCTTAATATTTCGTGACTTATCGGATATGCCCGCAGGTGGCACCCTCCGCGTGTTGACATGGCATATCCGAGGGACATACCATAAGCTCCCCGTGGATCATAAGCCGGCAATTCAAGCTTCTTTACTGTCATCGATGATTTGGATTTACCGACAGATCCGGCATACCTGTATGATCCCTGTGCAAGTATTTTTCCTGTATCGCCATTAGCCGTAGCCATATCACCCAGCAATTCCATGATCCTTTTCCCTGTAAGCTTATCCCCGGTGATCTCTGCAAAGCATGATAATGTTGCTGCTGCTGTCAGTGTGTCCATTCCTGAAATATTGCAATAACGATTGGCTTCTGTCACCACATTTATGTCCTCATTCTCCAGAAGTGCTGAAAAATGCGACATGGTCTCAAATTCAGGTATATGGTGCCTGCCATCTGCAGAGATCTTTTTGCACTGAATATGACACCCTTTGCATCCTATACGTTTAGGTTTATATTTTTTATTGTAAGCCACAGCATTCATTGATGGGGCAGCTTCGAATTTTGTTCTTCTGAAATTTGCCACAGGCATCATCCTGCGGTTATCCATAAGGTCATAAAGCGCTCCCGTGCCGTAATATGCAATACCGTGTTCTCCCATCAGAACCGGGCTTGTACCTGTAAGACGGATAATATCTTCCCTTGCTTTTTTCAGTCCTGCAGGATCAGCAACAGGGATCTTACCGGTTCCTGTAATAGTAATATATTTAAGGTTTTTTGAAGAAAACACTGTTCCCAGCCCTATCCTTCCTGCGCAACTGTTACCATCCACCATCACATTAGCGAACAGCACACCATTATCTGCAGCAATCCCGGTGCATACAACTGTTCCTTTATTTTTCAGGTCTGAATATATCTTATCTGTTCCGGCATTATAATAATTCCCGGCATCAGTGAACCTGATATTGTGATCTTCTATTTCTATGCCAACAAGGGAATCACTTCTCCCGGATATTACTATCCCTTCAATCCCAGACTTTCTGATATTAAAGCCCAGGCTTCCTCCAACCGAGCTGTCACCTATTGCCCCGGTAAGAGGGGATCGTGACATGATACATGATCGTCCTGATGTAGGTGCAGCAGTGCTTACGAGGGGACCTGCCATTATCATCACCGGCATTGAAGGATCATCATACGGCAGGTTTATATAAGGCCTGAGATAATAACCTGCCAATCCCTTTCCGCCAATCCATTTCATAAAGATCTTTTCGTTAAGGTCTTCATGATCATACTTCTTGCCGTTAAGATCAATATGCAGTATCCTGTATCTCCGGTATTCTGACATTATTAGTGATTTAATAAATACAAATTTATATTATAAAAGTGATTATCCTGTGATCATTGCAAATAACTTCCGATACCGATAATAAAAATTGACAGAATAAGCACAATAAGACCGGAGATAATTGTAATATGTGTCTTTCTCCCTGTTCCTTTCCATTCTTTTAATATTAGTCCCCAGATATTACTGAATATTATCGTTGATGTCATCAGCATGCTCCAGCATGCAAATCCGTATTTACCCATATAGGATTCACCCATACCATAGAACATGAACTGCATGAACCAGATAGTGCCTGCCAGGGCGGAAAAAAGATAATTACTGACAATAGGTGTTTTTTTTGATCTGACATAATCGCCGTATGTCTTGTTTTTCACAGCCATCCGGATGCACCAGAAAGCATTGGTGGCAAACCCACCTATCAGGATAAGCACAAAAGTCGGATTATTTTGATGCAGAGTATTTGTCCCGGCCTTTACAGCAAGTCTGGTCAATGGTTCTCCGGCTGCAATACCGAAAGCAAAGCATGCACTCAGAATTCCGGCGAATATTGCTACAAGCAGACCTTTATTAAGATTGAAATCTTTAATACTTTCCTGTTTTTTATCTTCAGGTAATTCCCTGTCTTTTAACACACCTGCCCTGCCAACGATCCCTATTCCAACCAATGACAGGACAACGCCTCCGATAGTAAGCTGTCCGGAGATATTCAGGATCATCTTACTGATCTCACCTGTATAGACCGGTGGTATTAATGTGCCAAATGCAGCAGTGAGCCCGAGAGCCAGTGCCATGCCCAGAGACATTCCAAGATACCTGAGCGCAAGACCGAATGTCAGTCCCCCTATTCCCCATAATATCCCGAAAAGCACAGTGTAGAATATCGTTGTGCCTGAAGCATTGCTTAATACTTCAAACAGACTATTAACAGTAAGCAGTGTTACTATCCATGGCACAATGATCCATGAGAATAATCCCCCTGTAAGCCAGTAAGTCTCCCATGCCCAGTTTTTTACTTTGTTAAAAGGCATATAAAAACTCCCTGAAGCAAGGCCTCCGGTCAGTACCAATAATATTCCTGTTAAATAACTCATAATTTATTATTTTATAAGCCGTCAGTTCCTTTTTGACAATACATTATTTTCGTACTCCTGTATTTTTTTTATATACTTTTCGCCCGGTGGTACATTGTTTATATTGCAATAATGATCCCAAACGGCACCAAACGGTTTGGACCGTGTTTCCTCCAGCAATGCAAGTTTTTCATAAGGTCTCCCGTTCTCTTCATATTCCCTGATTTTTTCAACCGGATCAAGCAAAGCAAGTAATATGGCTTTTTGTGCAGCCCTGGTTCCTGTCACATAAGCACCAACCCTGTTTACGCTTGCATCAAAATAATCAAGCCCCACGCATACATTATCAAGCTTGTTTGCCCAGACTATCTCCTGCATGAGCTCCCGGACAGGATCATTAAGGATGACAATATGATCACTGTCCCAGCGAAGACCACGTGTGACATGCAGCAGGAGCTCATCAACGAACTGAAAAACTGCCGATATTTTATCAGCACAGGATTCAGTAGGGTGAAAATGCCCGATATCAATGCATAACATCAGGTCATTTTTTATTGCATAGCCCATGTAAAATTCATGTGACCCTGTGACAAATGCTTCACTTCCAATACCAAAAAGCTTGGATTCCAGGGAATCCCGCATATATGAAGGATCATAGCTTATTGTAAATATATTGTCCAGTGATAATTTGAGCAGTTCCCGGTGTTTATACCTGTTAACGGTGATATCTTTTGATCCGTCAGGTATCCAGATATTATGAACGCATCGTTTATTCAGCTCTTTGCCTATATAGGCAGTTATTTCCCTGCATTTTTTTGCATGCTCTGTCCAGTATTCACGGATGCCCTTATCAAGATGGGAAAGGGTGTAACCGTCATCAGCTTTTGGATGACCAAAGAAAGTAGAATTGAAGTCCATACCGACCTCCTGGTATTTTGCCCAGTCCACCCAGCTTTTAAAATGTTCCGGGCCGATCTTATCACGCCCCGGGAAATCACCTTTAAAGTCACCGTAGCATGCATGCAGATTGATCCTGTGTTTACCGGGTATCAGTGAATATGCCTTCTCTATATCCGCCCTGAGTTCATCAATATTCCCTGCCTTACCGGGATAATTACCAGTAGCCTGAATTCCACCGCCTTCCAGTGTAGCATTATCTTTTTCAAAACCGCCAACATCATCTGCCTGCCAGCAATGTAAAGATATTGACACTTTATTCAGATATTCCAGTGCATGGTCAGTATCCACACCGATCGCTGCATACTGGTCCTTTGCAATTTTGTAAGCTGTTTCAGTCATAATGAATATCCCTTTTTAATTACCAGATTTGTAACTAATCAGTATGCTTTACAATAATCCTAAAAATTCGAAGCACGAAACCCGAAATACGAACTTAGCGAAGCGATCTCACGAACACCTTTAAAAAGAAATAATGTTGTGAGTAAACAATTTTTAAATTATCAAAATTATAATGTTCAAAACAAATAATATTTATATGCTCAAGTTATTTCTTTCAAGTTTTGAATTTTAAACTTTTGAGCTTTGGGATTCCTGACTGCCGTCAGGCAGGTATTTCGGATTTTGATATTCGGATTTCGGATTTGTTTAGATATTATTAATAAATTTACCTCGCACTGATTAGTAACTTTAATGTTACCAGGATTGAAAAAATTTTTTAAAAATATTATTTATTTTTTCCCTGTCCAACTGTTCTTCTCTCATTTTAAGAGGAACCAGTTCCTGCTGTTCATCTGGCTCATACTTTTCGGATGCATATCAAGAATAATACTTATTAAGCACGGAGGACCTTCGCTGCTCCTTGCACCTGAATACCTTGACACAATTGATATATGGTCTTTTCTGATCCTGGGAATAGCATTCGGCAGCTTTGTAATAGCTTTTAATATATCAAGCTATATCCTTGGCGCCCACCACTTCCCGTTTATTGTCACCCTATCCAGACCATTTTATAAATACAGCCTCAACAATTTTATTATTCCTCTGATATTCCTGGTCTTTTATATTTATCACAGTTATGATTTTCAGATCAACTATGAAGAGATCGGGAAAAAATATGTTATTTATAACCTGTTATCTTTTATGGCAGGCTTTATCCTGTTCCTGTTCATTGCATTCTCATATTTCTTTTCCACAAATAAGGATATGTTCAGGATGTTCGGCATCTCCCGTAAAGAAGACAATAAAAAAACTCTGGCAAAACGTATTAAAACGATCCTCGACAAAGAGTTTAACAGGAAAATGGCTGACTCCCCGCCCAATAACATGGGGCCGCGCAGGATAGAAACATACCTGTCATCCCTGGTCAGAATACGAAAAGCAAGAGATTTCATTCACTATCCGCAGCTTATGATCCAGAAAGTGCTGCAACAAAACCATATCAATGTTGCCCTTTTTGCCATCGGAATAATCATTATCCTTGTTACACTGGGATTATTCATGGACAATATGTATTTTATGATCCCTGCCGCTGCAAGCCTTATCCTGCTCATGACGGTGTTCATACTCCTGTTCAGCGCTATCCACAGCTTATTAAAGGAATGGTCTGTTATCTTTATCATCCTGATACTAATCGTAATAAACACATTGTCTAAACACAGTTTTACCAATTACCAGGATTCTGCATACGGACTGGATTACAGTAATAATGATTCACTGATAAGTGACAAGACCTATGATGAACTGCTATCTGACTGCCGTATAGATTTTGATTCTACGTTATACATCCTGAACAAATGGAAATCAAAAAATATTAATAAAAAAAACAGGAGAAAACTGCCGAAGATGGTTATTATCAGTACCAGTGGCGGTGCAATGAAAGCTTCTATCTGGACTTACTATGTACTGGCTTATGCGGACAGTGTTACTGATGGGGAACTGCTAAAACATACTCAACTGATAACCGGTGCTTCAGGGGGAATGATAGGAGCCTGCTATCTGAGGGAGTTGTACCTGCTGTATCAACAGGGCGAAACAGACTCTTACTTTAATGACACCCTGGTTACTAACCTGTCTAAAGATATTCTTAATCCTATGGCTTTCAGTATGGCAGTGAATGACTGGTTCTTCAGGTTCAAAAAATTCGAGTATAACAACTACGAATATTATAAAGACAGGGCCTATGCTTTTGAGAACAAGCTTAACAGGAACACTAACTATATTCTTGACAAACCGCTGCATGAATACCGGATACCGGAAAAAGAATCAATAATCCCTATGGCAATAATATCACCTACTATTGTTAATGACGGAAGGCTACTGCTTATCTCTCCGCAGGATATCTCATACCTTATGATAAACCGATACACCGAGCTGAACAGAGAGGATGATATCATGAATGTTGAATTTAACAGTATGTACCGTGATTTCGGATCGGAAAATCTGCGGTTTACGACAGCTCTCCGAATGAATGCCACATATCCTTATGTCTCGCCTGTTGTCGCCCTGCCCGGAGAACCACGCCTGTATATTATGGATGCAGGCATACACGATAATTATGGTGTCACTACATCACTCAAGTTTATCTATTCTTTCAGGGAATGGATAAATATCAATACTTCAGGTATTATTTTCATACGTATCATCGAAGAAAAAACAGGTCAGAAACAAGAGAAAGGTACATTGTTCGAACAGATACTCAAGCCTGCGGAAAAAATATACGGTAACCTCCTGAATATGCAGAATATCAATAACGAAAGGTTTATTGAAATAGCAAAGGACAGGTTTAAGACAAAGATCGAATTCATTACTTTTGAACTGAGCCGCGAACAGGAAAAAATATCCCTGTCATGGCACCTGAATAAAAAAGAAAAAGCTGCAATACTCAATTCCGTGCATACAAAAACCAACCAGGCTCAACTGGAAAAGTTAAAAAAGCTGCTGGAATAAAAATTGATTTAATGCTCTTTGATCAGATCTTGTTTCTTAAACAAAAATTAACCTTCTAATAAGATACACTTCACGTTTAATCAATAATTTTATACAAAAAATAAGGCATTATGTATAAATTGTTGATCTTATTGCTCAGTATAAATTTTTCAACCGGTAATGATCTGCCACAGAATACAGATATTGACAAACTGATATTCAGCGATGTTATATATACAGATAATAATATTTCAAGTGATGAGATGTTGATTATAGCGCGTCAATGGTATTCAAAATTGTTTGATACGCCGCCATTCTTTTATCAAACTGACAGTAATGGCAATATTCTGACAGGCAAGGGCAAAATATTTACAGGTAGCTCTGGAAGGAACCTTTATGCAGGTATAGTTGAATTCTCGCTTGAATTGCAGTTTAAGGACGGAAAATATAAATATATAGTCTCAAATCTTATTCATACTGCTTTTGAACCGGAATACAGTGGTGGTGATCTGGATGATAACAAACCCGATTGTGGGACTTTAAACATCTCAAAAAGGCAGTGGAAAAAAATAAAAGACAGTTCCGAAAATAAAGTGATGGACTTAATCAACAATCTGAAAGACCATATTAATAAAGGGACAATAATGAATAACAACTGGTAAAATATATTTATAATGACTTTTATGGCTACTTGTTAATATAAAAATTTTCTTTCTTCTTCACAAGCGCGCGTGTTTTTATTTTAGGCAGAAATATTGATCGCGCGCTTTCTTATTTTATATATCTTGCAGCAGTTAATTTCTTATTGATCCTTAATTCTATGGATTGGTTCATTTTCTGGATAATAGTATATCTTGTTGTAATAATAGCACTCACTATCCGGCATATCAGGAATTCCGATGTCGAAGGATACCTGATCAATAACCGTAATACCGCTACATTGCCCCTGGTATTCACCACCCTGGCTACTTTTGTCGGAGGAGGTACCTCAATAGGTCTTATGGCACTGGGTTACGAATCCGGGTTTGCTGCTGTTGCCATAGGCATTGCGTATGTGATCGGATTCATTATACTGTCAAGGTACGCAGGACTGATCCAGGAAGAAGGAAAAAGATTCAACATCTATTCCTTTACCGAATACCTTAACAGGGCATACCTGAAAAAGCATAAGCTGGCATTGTTCCCCAGGCTTTTCTCTTCACTGGTGAATGGCGTTAATATCTTTATTTTCTTCTTTCTGCTTGCAGCCCAGTTCGTAGCTATGGCATCTATACTTGAGCTCACATTTAATATAGGATATTTGTACGCAGCGATCATCTCGTGCCTTGTAGTGATCGGTTACACTGCATTCGCAGGGCTTGCCGGCGTGATCATTACCGATATGCTGCAGTTTGTTGTAATACTGATAATGATCGGTATAATATTTATTCCTGGTGTACTGTCAGATACCGAAGGGCTCACACGGCTCAGTGAATTGCCCCCTAAAATGCTCAACGGGACATTCTACGGTGTAGTATTCCTGGTAGCCCTGCCCCTGTTCCTGGCGCCATCGGTAATGGTACGGATGGATATTTGGCAAAGGGTGCTGGCTGCAAAAAACAGGAAAGCGGCAAAAAGGATGAGCATAATATCAGGGGCGGGAATGCTGCCTTTTTACCTGATATTCCCCCTTGTCGGTATGGCAATACGGCTGAATCACGGCCAGGGGATCAACCCCAATGATGTGACATACCTGTTCCTGTCTGACCATAGCACTCCATTCCTGCTTGGCTTTGCTATAATAGGCTTGCTGGCAGCACTAATGTCTTCCGGTGACAGCTTTCTTAATATCATATCTCTTTCTGCTGTCAGGGATTTTGTCGGGTGGAAAGACAGAAGCAAAGAAATACCAAAAGAAAAGGTAAGAAAAAATATACGTATTGCCGTATGGTTCTTTGGGTTTTTTGCTATGTTCATGGCGCTGGCTCTTCCAAAGATCGTTGATCTGATGGTAATGGGGCTGGCTACGATCGTGATATTCGTGCCTGTCACTTTCCTGGCGCTAATAAAAAAAGACGTTTACAAATATAAGTATGATGCTTTTTTCAGTGTTGCAGCAGGCTTTATTGTGAACCTGGCATTTTTTATTTACGGTGTAGCATGTCCTGAGCAATTCGATCCGAAATCATCATTTATTCCTGCATTTTTAATAGCTCTGGCAACATTACTGACCGGGATAAGGTTCCGGAGGAAATAATACTTTATATTTAGTTAACAACAGTTAAAAATGGCTACAAAATATTAAAATACCGGCATAAGTGTAACCGATGTTAACTGATATTAACCGTTATTAACCGACAAACTGAAATAAATGGCTTTGGATCTCAACAGGGATGAAAAAAGGACATTTGCGCTGCATCTGTCCTACTCTTTTATCGAAGGAATACTGGTAGGTGCCCTGGTACTTAATGAATTTATCTTTCTGATAAGTATGAAAGGATCCAACTACCAGTACGGCATACTGTTCCAGTTTACAACCATAGTGTTTTTGCTTTCCGTATTCTGCAACGAGCTGCTGGAAAGAACCCGCAATAAAAAAAAGATGCTCAGGATTGTGGGAGCTGTAACAAGATTTCCTCTTACATTGATAATATTTTTTCCTGCAAGCACTTCAGAGATATCATCGAACCAGGTATATCATTATATATTCCTTGCCATATTCCTGCTTTATTATCTGGCAACACCGGTAGTCTATCCTACAATAAACCTGTTCCTGAAAAATAGCTACAGTCATGAAAATTTCAGCAAACTATATAGTTACAGCAGCTCAGTGAATAAAATTACTACCCTGGTCGCATTATTTATATTCGGTCTTATGCTTGAAAAAGACCACTTTATATTTATTTATGTTTATCCTGTGTTCGCTGTCCTCGGCTTTATTTCTATATTGCTTCTGTCAGCAATAAAATATAAGGTGCCGGATTTTAAGCCCGTAAAAAGCGGCTTTTTCGAGTCAATAAGAAATTCAGCCGGTAAAATGATAAGAATTATAAAACAAAACAAACCTTACCGGGATTTTGAGATTGGTTTTATGTTTTATGGATTTTCATACATGATCACATATTCAGTGATCACTTTATATTTTGTCAAAGCACTGGATCTGAATTATTTCAGTATTTCATTTTATAAAAACAGCTTTAATATCCTTGCCATACTGATATTGCCTTATTGTGGCAAACTGCTGGGGAACACCGATCCCAGGAAATATGCAATAGTAACTTTTGGCTCCTTATTTTTATACCTGTTATTTGTTACCCTGACCGAATTTGCACCCGGTATGACAGAAATATATGACATCCGGATATATTATATGCTGATCATTGCCACAGTCTTTTATGGTATATTCACTGCAACAATGTTACTACTGTGGAGCATTGGATCCGCATATTTTTGTACGAATGAACAGGCAGGGCATTACCAGTCTGTTCATCTTTCACTGGTAGGGCTCAGAGGATTATTTGCTCCGCTTATAGGGATATTTTTCTATGAAATGGCAGGATTCACATGGACGTTCATATTGGGAATGATCCTGCTTTTAATAGCTGTAATGCTTATGATGATATCATACAAACGCCATAAACAGGTAAAAAAATAAAAGGCTGCGGATCAGATACTGAATATGAGTTGTCCGATCTTATCAAGTTCCTCAATATCAATATCGTCAAATGAGCTGAGTTCCTTGCTGTCAACATCAAGTACACCGACAATATTACCATCAGCATCCTTTATAGGCACAACTACTTCTGATTTTGTAGCCGGATCACAAGGTATATGATCCGGGAATTTATTCACATCCGGTACGTTGATAGCCTTATTCTGATTAATTGCAGCCCAGCATACCCCCTTGTCCTTCTCAAGCTCCATACATGCCAGAGGTCCCTGGTAGTTATTTACCAGCAGCTTGCCGTCTTTAAGCATATAAAAACCTGTCCAGAAGAAATAATCCATCTTATGATGAAGAAGTGCTGCAATCGTTGACATTCGTGCCTGAGGATCACTGGTCATATATAACAGTTCGATCAACTGTATATATATTCTTTGATACTGATTCTTTTTTAATTGTTTATTCATAACCGTTTTCCTATCTTTTTCCGTAAATTTTAAAGTTTAAAAATAATAAATATTATATACACATCAAACTATGCATTAATATTATTATACAAATATATTCTTTCCGGTCATTTTGTGTATTTACTCAAATTCCGTAGGTTTGTAATGAGGAAGATGCCGGATACCGGATACCGGATACCGCATATGTACAACTCACGGTTTTCAAAAAATAAATATTGATTATCGCGGGGTGGTAAAACCCCAAATGGGAATTAGTCGCCAGTCGGCAGTAGCCAATCGGCAATATTTCCACATTGAAATGTTTGTGTTGAATTCAAAATAATTTATTCAGGGTAGGATAACAGGTTGTCAGTCCCATCCGCAAAAATTTTGAAAGGCATGAGGGGAAGGTAAAATTTTTATATGGGACTGTGACCAATAAATTTTTTGTAGTAATTCAGGAAACATTTCACATTGTGGTTGACCTTTTTTGCTTCGTTTTTTGTGTCAAGATAAAAAATGAAGAAGTGTCCCGATTGGGTCGGGGCAAGAACAGGCCTGTGGGCTGATAAATTATATTTATATTATTTAAAACAGAATATTGACTACTGAAAAAAAAATACTAAAACACAGCCTGATATTTCCAATATTCTTTGTATTCATTATCTGGATGGTAAAACTATATGAAGAAGCCTTTGGAATAAGCATGGTATCTCTTGGCATATACCCTCTAAAAGCCGAAGGCCTTATTGGCATAATCACATCGCCCCTTATACATGCGGATTTCAAACATCTTTATGCAAACACTTTTCCTCTTCTTACGCTAAGTATAGGCATATTCTATTTCTACAGAAAGATCGCTTATAAGATATTTTTTCTTTCATATTTCCTTACCGGGCTATGGCTTTGGTTCGGTGCAACAAGCCAGGGTTACCATATAGGGGCAAGCGGACTGGTCTATGCATTTGCTTCTTTCCTCTTTTTCAGCGGCGCAATCAGGAACGATATACGATTACTTGCTTTATCACTTATTATAACCTTTCTCTACGGCGGAATGATATGGGGTATATTCCCGCTAAAACCAGGCGTATCATGGGAATCCCACCTGTTAGGAGGTATAGCAGGACTGATACTTGCTATATACTACAGGAAACAGGGACCTGCCAGAATCAAATATGAGTGGGAAGAAGATGATGATGATGATGATCACGATGACACAGGATATTACTTTCCTGATTTCGACGCCCCCCCGGATGATATGAAATATATATACAGGGAAGAGGAAGAAGAATAAGTACTTGATTGATTGATTTAATAACAATGAAACAATCGAACAATAGTATTATTCCGTATATTCGATATTCACAAATGTCCCGTTAGTTATCTCTTTGGTAAGTGAATCCTTTGCCGCAATAAAAGAAAAGGTCCCCGAGATCTTTCTTTCAGAGGAATTTATCTTATTGATCTCACCAATGCCTGAAGAACTCACATAAGTGTCAAGACCGGTCGCATTACTGTCAGGCTTATATGCACCGGTAAAATCCGTATGTATAGTATCCATTTTATAAGTACCTACGGTATCCCCCATAAATACAACTTCAATAATATCACCTTGTTCAGACATGCCGGTAATAATAAACACACCGCCTGTAAGCAACCCTTCCCTTTGTACGGAAGACCACTCTGTAAGATCTATCAATGCATCCATTGATGGTGGAGGGTTATCATCATTATCATCATCATCATCGTTTTTGCAGTTATATGCTAAAAAAGTAAGTGCCAGGAATAACAAATATAGATAACGCCTGTATAATTGCATATTTTGGGATAATTTGATATATAGCAAATTTAAAAATAATATAGTAACAACATCCGGCTGTTGAAAAAATTATTATAACTTCTTTGCAAGATCCAGCATCACTATCGGCCACCTGACACCGTGGTTGCTTTTTCCCAGCCTTACCATAATAATATTCTTTTCAGGATATACATAGATAAACTGCCCTAAATGACCATTTGCATAAAAATCACTGTTACTCTTCATCTTATATTTCTTCTCCCCTCCCTTTTTAGTTTTCCTGTCAACTATCCTGCATAATTCACTATCACTATATTTCGTACTATCAGTAACTACCTCATAACAAACCGTATGCCACCACTGATAACCGTATCTGAAATCTTTGGATTCGCTTGTAATATCAACTGATGCCCTTACCCACTCTTCAGGAACTACTTGTTTTTCATTCCAGGCACCGTTATTTAAATATAACCTTCCAAACTTTGCATAATCCCTTGCTGTGGCATTAAGACAGCAAAAAGCCTTTTCCATCCTGTTTTTTCTACTGTCAATGCTCCACGATGCAGGATATTCCATATTCAGCGGTTTCCATATCTTTTCTTCACAGTAGGCGGACAAAGACCTGCCTGTTGCTTTTTCAATAATAAGCCCCAGTAACTGTGTATTAAGACTTTTGTATTCAAACTTCTCATCAGGCTCACCGCTTATCTTCAATTTTTTTACATACTTCCGGATATTGGTACCATAATAATATTTAGCTGCATCAGCATTTGGAGTATAATAATTCTCATTGAACTTAATTCCCGACCGCATATTCAGTAAATGTTCAATTGTTATCTTTCCGAACCTGCTGTCCCTTTCAAGAAGATCAGGAAAAAAATCGGTTATCTTCTGGTCAGCACCTTTTATATAGCCTTCTGATATTGCTATACCTATAAGTGCAGAAACAAAAGATTTTGCCATTGAAAAAGAAGG
>Ga0180433_10003942_pt1 | contig 21244 bp, 21 predicted proteins | sample SS_ome_8_FD_132980 | JGI IMG/M metagenome (GOLD analysis project Ga0180433, IMG submission 132980) | Hypersaline lake sediment archaeal communities from the Salton Sea, California, USA - SS_1_D_1 metaG | ecosystem: Environmental > Aquatic > Non-marine Saline and Alkaline > Hypersaline >... | reverse complement strand
TCCGTATGATGGGCAGTTGAAGAACGGCGGCGAGAAGGTCGAGCTTGGTATGCCCGGTGACGTGGATTTGTTAGGGACACGGTACTACATTCGCGTGGACCGGGTCAGCTACAGTGACGGCTCACATCCTGAGGATTGTCCCGGCGGCATCGATTTATGGCCGAGCGCAGCCGACGGCGGCGGTTCTTCTCTGTCTCGCATAGAACCTTCGGATTACGGCAATGATGCTGCCAACTGGCAGGCCTCCGCACCATCCCCGGGCCAGCCAAATCCATAGGCTATTTGAGCATCCGACCCGAACAAAGGAAAAGACCAGAAGTTCTCATCACCACCAGAAGCACGGATTGCCATAGTGCTGCCAGAACCAGCGGTGCTACATGTCGTCGAAATGTCGCCAGTCAACGTGCCCGTCGACGAACAGTATATTTCCGCCGACGGGACGGCTGCCGCTCCTGAGATGATTTGTTCTGTCGTAAACCTGCCAGCGGCTCCAACACCCGCCGGTCGCCTTGGTGAAATCGGCTTGGCCCCGGTCCGGCCCATTACTGGCGGTCACGTCCGCAATCAGCTCCACCGTCGCGGGAGCCCCTTCGGTTGCAACCACAGACCGGACCCACTCCTTGGACCTCCCGTCGGAACTCATCGGTGGATTGTCTCTTCCGCCGACCGTATCAATAAACCAGAAGTAGCCCATAATGCGGTGCATATACTTTCGCGTTTGCTCATCCTGCGGCTCAGGCGTGGCATAACTCTCCGGCGTTCCGGCGGGCAGATTCTCTCCGTACCGCCAGAAGATGATATTATCTCTCTGCCGCCACGATGGGCAGTAGAAGATATGTCTGTCGAACGCACCGGTTTGCAGGACGATATCCGTAGTCCAGTACGAAACATCAAACAGCCAGCGATCTACCTCATTCAAAGGCAGCTTGCCGTCATAGTCATTCGCGTAGAGAAAAGACCCAGGCCCGTGTTCTTCTCGTTCTGGGCGCAGACAGCACGTCGGCCTTGCTTGCGGGCGGCGGTCAATGCCGGCATGAGAATACTCATCAGTACGGCGATGACCGCTATCACCACAAGCAATTCGATGAGTGTAAATCCGCATCTCCGGTCCGCTGGAGCTTCCCTATTCATAATATTCCACATCCGCTCCTCTCTCCCGTACCAAGCCACGGCTGACCACAACAGTCCAATCCAAAGATTATTGTAGCACACAGCCGCCCTTGGTGTCCAGCTTTGTTTGTTGTGGGTACGGGTCCTTACAAACGGGGCTTCTACAAGAATCCGAGCGCTGCCTAAGCATACTACTATTTTGGGCGAACCATTTCAGCCTTCGAAGTAGACGCCGCCTTTTTCCAGAGCCGCTCGCAAATCGCGGTAGGCAAGCTCGCGCGTTCCACGGTTCTTGGCTGCACAGAGAGCCGCGGCCGTACCGGTCGCCTGCCCCTGGCCCATACAGCATACCGTGTTTCTGGTGGACATGTGCGCTCGATGGTCGGAGGTTATTAACATGCCGGCTGCAAGAAGGTTCTCGATTCCAGCTACACGCAGCGCTCGATATGGAATGCCGTACGTGCCGCCATCCTTTACCTGGTAGCGCGGCGCGGAGTCGTGGAAGCCATAGACCATCACTTCGTCATCGAAGTGCCGGCCCTCAATGACATCTTCATGTGAAATGTCATAGTCGCATTCGATCAGTCTGCCGCGGCGGATGCAAAGCTTGGGGCTGGTCCGGGCCATGAATGCCTTTTCGCAGCCGGGAACATATTTACGGAACAGCTCGACAGCTTTAGCCTGTCGACGTCTCAGCTCCAGCTCGGCCTTGGCCACTTCGTCCCTGTTTGTGGGACTAACGGGCATTTTGAAATTCAGCTTGATGAACATGAAGTAGTTGTCGTGTGTCGTCGTCGTGACGATGGACATGCCGATCTTGCCTGAGCCTTCTCTGAAGCCCTCGGGAAGTCTGGCTCTTCTGCCATCCAGTCTCACGATTTGGTCGTCGTTGCCACTGCGGCGGCCCTTGGCCAGTTGGCTCACGGCATCGTGCTTCTTGAGGAATTCGTAATATTTGTCCATACTCACATTAGCCATGCCGATGCTGTTTGCCACCGCGTAGTCGTTCGGCTCGGTGTATTTGGCGCCGGCGTAGGCGGCGAGGTCGCCGTAGGCCGTGCAGTCCACGAAGGATTTGGCGTAGAACGCCTCCCTTCCGGAGCGGCTTTCCGTTATGACGCCGCGAATCCGCGAACCGTCCATTATGGCTCCGGCCAAAAGCGTGTTGACGCAGACGAAAACGCCTGCTTCGTCCAGCATCTCGAACGCGGTGAGTTTGTACAGCTCCGTGTCAACGGACGTGCATATCGAGTCGTAGTCGTAGCCTGCGAACATCTCGGCGTGTCCCGATGTGCCGCCGACTTTTAGGAGGCGGTCGATGATCTCCTGGGCAATGCCCCGCACGACCTGACGTTTTTTCACGCCGGGAAAAGCCTTCCAGAGGTTATAGAAGCTGTGCAGCGCGGTGCCGCCCTCCGTAGCCGTTCCGCCGGGATAGCCCTTTACCTCGATTAGCGCGGTCTTGGCTCCCTGCCGCGCCGCGGCCGTCGGCGCTACACAATCGGTACAAATGTACTTGCACGTGTCGCCCGCTTTACAGCAGGTGCCGGCACAACACGCATTACTGCAACATTCGACACCACAACAGTTTTGCCCGGGATCGCAGCACACGCGCTCGCTACAATTAACGTCGTCATGTGTCCAGTAGCAGTCCTCACAGCTTTGACAGCCGGCAGATAGACTGTGGAGGGCATAAGTAAAACTATTTGCTGCGGCTAATTGCCTTATTCATTGGCCATAGAAGAACTGCCAGCGGCCCAATCTTTTCATCACATCTGCACTATTATTGGCCCACTCGATACTTCACGCCTCTGACCTTGTCGTCAATCAAATACCCATCAGGAAAAGGCACGGTGAAAATACTTTCGTCAAGGTTAGGGTCATTTGCAACAACATTAGAAGCACGATACACAAACCGTCGCCAGGGTTTTCCTGGTGCATACGGGCGCGATATAATAGATGCTTCCATCGGCCACCATATACCGGGTAACACCTCCCTGAGTCTGCTGACCTTCTTGAATTCTACAAGTTCTATGTGGTCATCCTGAAATATGGCAATGGATTTTTCCCCTCGTAGTGCAAATCCGTGGGAAGGGTCAAGCCAGTACATCAGGTTGTCGAATTTTGAGCTTATCTTAATGCAATCTATCCCTTCAAACCGCTCGCGCGTGAATTTAAGTTCAGTTGCGGCCTCCGAATTAGGGTCACTTGCTAACTCGAACATTTTAGAAAATTTATATATCTCACCCTCGAAGAACTGTAATGAAAAAGAAGTTCCCGTGAATGCAGTACACGGCCCTGTTCCAAGGCTTGCCGGAGCATGAGGAATAAGTCTTCCTGTCTTCTTAGGCAACGTCTTTCCGGGGCGGCCTATCGCATTATAAACAACTCTGCCGTACTGTCCGTCGAAACCCAAACAATAGCTTGATTCTCCATACGGGAAAATACTTTCTTGGGCTTCAAGGACTTCTTTGTGAACATCAACTCTTGCCTTACCTTTGATACTCCTTTGGAAACTGTGCTGCCTGGCATTCCACTTGCGAGACGACCAATCCCCACTAAACCACGCCGTGGATGACCAATAAATGGGAGTTCGTTGCCAGGGACCTGAAGCATTCTTACTATGCTCCTCCCATGCCTCTGACTCAATCTTTATGTTCGATAGCCCCTTTTCCACAGCAGCAGTTTTTACAGCCAGCTGTCTCAGCTCTTTGCGTGATAAAGCGGATTTTCGTTCCTCTCCTTGGATGGGTCCAAGCATGCAGAGCGAGATCAAGATTGACAGGTGTAAGATCGACTTTATATGGCAGCAGTTAAGCTTTGACATCATACTCAATGGACTTTTTTTGATGAATGCTGTTTCAACCATATCACAGCCTTCCTTTCTTAGCAAAGAAAACGCTTAACATAAATGTTTCGTACCAACTATAGCGGCTTCGAGTTGCTGATACTATTTACACTCGTAATAGTCCCCACGGAAACAAGTTGGTGGGTTGTCTACTTCGCAGCATCCACAACCAAACACAAGAACAAACTTGCATACACGCGCTTTCAGCTTAACACAATTTCCGGTCCGTTCCTTGCAATCAGTGGCACACGCAGCACACTCAGCACTTGTTGTATGATAGGTCTCAAGTATCTCCCAATTGCAAGTGAGCCCTTCAACACCTGGCTCACATTGCCAATTATCATTATCGTTTTGTGCCGGGCACATTGATTGCACCCCAGGGTATGTCCAATCACACGAGTCACCATCCGCGTCACATTTCGTTACGCATCCCACCCCCTCCTGACAACACTCATCGGCAGTACACAGGTCTACGCAATTGCAATCAATACAGTCATGACACAGTGGACAATCCAAAAGACTGGCACATTCCGAGCTCGATTTTAGTTGGCACTCACAATCTACACACTCTGTACAGTCCGAGCAACCAACAGAACTCTCACAACCGCATTGGGAAAAGCACCAGCACTTACAACCTATGCATGTCTCGCAATCCCCACAATCCGAGTCTTCAAGACAACCGTCACCAATCACTACACACTCGCCGCTCACGCACTCCTTACAGTCACCGCAGGGATCCTCGTCATTGGTGCAGTAGCAGCCCTCACAGCTTTGACAGCCGGTGCAATCGCTGTCGTCTTCACAGTCGCCATAGTGTACCCATCCCCCGTCCACGCATTCATAACAGTCGCCTGTATCTCAGCACGAACTCGTCTGTAGCCTTGATGATGTCCGATTTGCCTGTTTCACGCAGTCTGTATACTGCGTCGATGATTTCTCTTTTTATATCTTCTATGCGTTCAGGCCGATCTTCATTTTCACTAACTATCTGTATCAGCCCCGTAGCTGCTTCCAGAGTTCCAGAACGAGCAAGCGAATTTATAAGGTCTTTTTTGGGCCACGTATATATCACCACCTTCAGTAGATCTAACTGGTAGGGCACGGCCGATTCCCACTCAGTAAAAGCAATCATCTTTCTTGCAAGATCTCTTTTTTCCTTCCAGTCTGTGAAAGATTGTCCTTCTCGCTTTAGCTCGTATCTGGCTACGTTGTGCAATATTTTGTTGTATTTGGAAGGATCGGGTTTGATCAGCTCGATACCCGATTGTAATTGCGTTGTATGAAGAGGTCCTGCTTTGAATCCCTTCTCAGTACCCGGTATCCTTGTAGCTTCAGAGCGTAACCTATATTCCACATGACAGACCACATGATACTGGCCGGGAGGTAACAGAGTAGAGCACCACCGATTTACAACGATTGGCTTCTGGCTTACTTTACCTGCCGGCACTTCGACAAATCCTCTCCTCGTAAGCCCAGCCCTTTGGATCCTATTTCCAACACACATGACTTTATTCAAATGGTCACGGATTTCTATTGAGAAAGCCTCGATTCCATCTGCTCCAAAATCGATCTTTTCTTTGTGCCCCCCAATATTTCCGATCATTACCCTCAGTAGGAGAGGCTCGCCAGGATAATACGTGTCTTTCGAAGGTTTTATGCTCCAGTCAAGTGATGGCTTCCCTTGCCCTCCACCGGTATGCGCAATCACACAGATAGGATTTGCCCATACGAGAATAGTGACCGCTAATAAGGAACCTCTTCTCCCTAAGTTCACAGCCATTTTTCTATCCTTTCAACTATTTTGGTCTTATCTGCTTACTTGTGGTTTCCAGGCCGGTTGAATTTTAAGACACATTGTTGTTACCTCACAGGGGTGCTTTTGTTCAGGGGAGCGGAAATATTTCTGCATAGCCTCCGCTTTTTATGATCGAATACCTCCAGAGTGGATCCTCACCTGATATCACGCGCATTATAGAAATCGGTCCCAGCAAGGTAGTATAGTTTTCCTGGCAGTCGCGGTATCGAAACACCTGTGTTGCAGTAAACGAGGCGCCAGTGTAAGGTGCGCTGGGGTCGCCATGATGATGGGTGTCGAATAGACCGCCGTCTATAGCTTCGTGATTGTTAACGATCGGATTATCACTGGAACAAACCCATGGGTCTGGCCAAACATAAGGATCTTCCTCCCCTGGGTAATCCACTTTCTCTCCTACCATGCAACCGATCAGGTCGAATAAATCTCCTGAAGTGGAATCCCACTCGTAATAGAACCTAAGCCTGCCATCTCCAAGGTCCTCCCATCGCACCTCACGAAAATTTGTTGGAGCAGGCTGCAAGAGCAAAAGTCAGTCAACTTGAGTAACCTTGAGTTCCAACAGGACATACCTTTCACATTCATGTGGGATGTTCAGCAATCTAATGATCTCTGTGTAATCCTTGTCTTTCATTTCCACCTTCGACGTTGCCTCAAGATTTACCGCATGAGCCGCAAAACCTGTCTTATTATCAAGAAGCCGCGAGGACAAATGAATATTAAGGTCGCCGTGGGTAAATCTGAAAAGTTGTGTTTCTTCAACTCCTTTATGAGAGACACGAGGAAGCGCGGTAAATTTAGTAGGACTGAACGAGCTTTTTATCCTTGAGGCAGGAAGGGCTCCGTACTGGCCTATATTTACCGTGTTAGGGTACGTAATGTTTAAGCTTGCACCCCACCCGTCTTTTGACACGACAAATTCCTTGTTCAGCGCTGTAGCGCACATCATATCGAGAACCAGATACACGGTCTTGTACTGTTCTGAAAGCCCAAGGGGGTTCTCCTCATTTCCTCCTTCGGTAATTTGGATACTTAGGGGCACCTCATCCTCTTTAGACATCGTTACATGGGCAGTGAATGGCTTGACATCGGTTATCTGTGCCGGTTCCTTTGGCTGAGGGTCTGGGAATTGTAGATCTACCTGCAGAACTTTCACGTCAAGTACAAATCCATTTGGGTCTTGCGCAAGCCAGTTGAGGTGGCCCTTGTATTGCCCAACTAAATTAGCACCCATATGGACAACACCGGCAGGACCTCGGATCGTACGGTCCTCCTGAGCCACTCTGCATGACAACACAAATCGTTGTACCTTCTTGTACTCGATTGATTCCTTACTAATTGTTTTGGCAAAACCGAGCGACGCACTGAGAACTAAGAGAATCCCAAGCATAAAAACCAGACTATTGGTCCCACATTTCGAATGACACATTTTTGGTAACTCCTTTATTCGGTTAGACTCGCAGTCTCCCAAGAGGACATTATGCTCGGTATCACGGTACTATTCCAAAGATACCATCATATTCTTCTGCCGTCACTGAATCGATAGTTTGCTTGTTTTCTTCTGCCCATGTGCCTTCTGGGGCTATATACACCGAGATGTCACTTGCAACACCAACTTTGAATATAATCTCATTTACAGTAGAACCGACTGCGTATGTCCTTTCTATATCAGATCTTTCCTGTGACAAGTCTACGCCATCTCCTGGAGCGTCATCCCACGTTTTAACGGTGGCTGGCAGCCAGGGTGGAACGCTTACTTCCTCGCTATAATGGTGGACATCCCCCAATTGGACCCGAGGCAGATCTCCTATCTTGGTTTCTATATCAGCACCTGTTACGGTATCCCCATAATTTGGCAGCAACGGGGAGTCTGAGTCAGAAATACTCACACTTACAATACCCCAGCCTACCGATATTCCAATGCAGTCATAAAGAACGGGTCTTGTGTAACAATAGATACGCATCCTGCCGTCTGATTCGAAGGTGACGTTAGCTTTTGCTTGAACATCTCCAGAATAAAGGCCGCTTGGCTCTGTCATCACTTTCAGATCATAAGCCCACTCTACGTAACCAGCTGAATCATTAGATACTGGTGGCAGTCTCTTCGGGGCATCGACCCAACCTCCAGTATCATTTCTGCTGGCCTCTCCACCAGCTGGAAATACCGCTCCATTGTCGCTGGTTTTGGTAGGCCCGTCAAACTTAAACTTAAAGACTTTTTCGGTATCGGTATCTATACAGGTGCTCAGGTCGTTGTGTGTTATGGTGATTTCGTAGGTCCCAATCTCAGTACCGCCTATTGCCCAAAATGTATCGTTATCTGCTAATGCACTGGGGTTTGACCCGTCAATTCCTGAGAACGTTACATCTACTGCCCCAGTAGACGTAACACTAGCCGTACCCACACCCTTGACTATGGCCTTCCATTTCGCCTTTTTGTAGCACGCTTGAGCATTGATGCAGATGCGGCCCGGCTCCAAGTCTGGACTGTTGCCAGCAGACAGCTTCTCCAGGTCCACATCGACGACATAAATCTTCGTCGTCTTGGATGAAGAGCCACATGTACACGTGATTGTTGTTGCCCCAGCCGTAGTCTTGTCAACCGTGCGGCTAAGTAGGCTTGTGCCTGTGCCGCCCTCGAGTGTCCAGCCCCAGGTATACCCATAACCCGGCAGATTTTCTTCTGACACGCTGGGATCAGGTGTTGCTGTTACAGTTACGACGCCTGTGCCTGCGCAAACGGCAAAAGACTTTGTGTTGGAATCGCCGTCCCCATCGTCGAACTCTGTGCCCGTGTCCGGCAAGAGGGACGCCACCTCCACGACGGTGACAGTGCGGTTGAAAGTGTCTGACTTATCATAACAGTCGGGGTTGTCCGCACAACAATCGCTGTCGTAAGCGCAACAGCACGAACAATCATCGTCCCATACCGTTAGCTCTACCGTTTTATCCCCTACGGTACTGTATCTGCACGACTCCCAGCCGCCGTCATCTCCGGAGATATCATAAGCGTCCACTCCGAAGGTCCAGCTATACGAGTCTAGACAACCGTCTGCGTCGTGATTCCATAAATCCCACTTGAAAGACTGGCCCTCGTTCTGACTGCACTAGAACCGACAGCACGTCCGTCCTACAGAAGGAAACTCTGCGGCTACTCATAGGTAGGGCTGAAGGCCCCGTTTGAGGAATAGCCCTTCCACGTCTGATGTCTCCAGCTAATCAGTTCCATTATTCTGGTATTCCCTGCTAGGTAATGTCCCGAGACTGTCACGGCTTCTTGTCAATTTCAACTAGCTCAACTAGCTGTCTATCCCACTTAAGTGTACTGCTTATCCAGGATTTTCTCTCTTACCTTCCATACGGGCATGCCGCTTGCCCACGGTGCCTGCTCGGGATCCGGCGAGCCCTTAATAAACACGTATTCTGTCCCCTTCAAAACGACGATAGTTTCTCCTGTCACATGGTTCCAGCTGCGTTCTTGAGAATCTGACTTGTTTCCTTGCTTGCCAAAAACTGCTCTCCAAAACCCATTTTGTTGTGGGCGCACAACTGAAACCCATCGCTTCCCGGCTTCTCACGCACATGGTCGAAACGCTTAATCATAGGCGCAGAGGAATCGAAGAACACCACCGAAAGGGGGGCGGCCTCTAACACGAACCAAGCGTGCCGGCCACCGCTGACCATCTGGTCATGAAGACGGTTCATCTCCTCACCGGTCTTCTTGTCCAGGAATTTGGTAATTTTTGCACGCGATCTCTGGTGCCAATACCACGGAAACAATTCAGTAGGGGCCTCCTTAAATGCTTGCCACGCTGTTACATAGAACTGCATAACCGCATCGCTGGTTGGAACCGTGGGCTCGTCGGCAAAAACATCCACGTCGACCTGACGGCCGCTGAACTGAAAATATACAGGCGACCCCTTCGTGCCCTTCGTGGTGCTCGGCAAGGCGTACTCGAAACGCAAATCTTCTCGGCATTCTGAAAAGGTCACATCAGTTCTCATCGCGTGCACATAGGAGTCCCATATTACATGGATTAACGTATTGAACCACATAGGTTTATTCTTACCCAAGATCCAGCGCCACTCATCATCCCTTCTTCCCAGAAAGAAATAATACCGCCCCTCCTTGTCCTCGTCTCTCACGAAGGCGAATCTCGGGTTCGCGACTCCCACAATAAATAACCGGTATTGCCCAATATGGACCATGGAGATGACAGTAGTGTCAGGCAAGAACCCATCTACCATTTTACGCACCCTTAATGCTGTTTTGCGGGTTTTCTGGTCTGCATCAGATGGAAGCAAGTCATCAGGGACTGACTCCCCGTTCTTGTCCTGTATAAAGCTAAAGAGCCTACTTAGCGTCTTCTCCTCCGGGTTCCTGGCAGTTTTCACGAATTCGGAGGCGGAAAGACCATACCGACGCACCCGGCACTTGAGAAAGGCATCAGCCAACACCTTGTCATCGCCACTCCAGAGCGCCAGCGGGATACTGACATATGTATCCTCATCTGGACTGCCATTGGGCTCCTCTGTACGGCAAACGGCCTCAACGCTGATCATATGGCATGCCAAAAGGACCAGCGAAATTACGATTCCCCGAATCCTTGAGGGGGTAGCCTCACGACAAAACCTACACACAGTAATCTCCATAATAGATCACCTCGATTTCTAAGGGATTCAACACCACTACTGAGTAAAACATTCACCAGGCGTTATTATACCATAGGGCTTCGTTCTTATCAACAGCCGGAACTTTTGCCTTCCTCGATCCAGATCCTTTCTGACAAGGCTACGCAACCAATTACTAGGGATAGATATCATATTCTCCGGTATCTGAATCGTCGTTTGCGGTTGCTGTAAACTTAACGTAAAGACGGTCCAGCGAACCACTACCCTCTAAGCCGTCATCGCAATCACTTTCGTTGTAGGTCACATCAATACTCCAGTCGCTGTAAACAGCTGCCGTTATCCCTACATCAGCACAAAGGTCTACACCCCAAAGGCGTATGCATACTTGCGCAGATGCTTCTGCCTCAAGCCCTACGGTGGGATCCCCGCTATATGAGCCAAAGGCACAATCTTCGTCCAGACAATCATTCCACCTGTAACCCGCTGAAACACTCAAGCTGATATCCGCCACCGCTCGCACTTCGGCAGTGATTTCGATCTCACCTCCCCAAGTCTCTGTTCCGAATTCGATTTCGACACTGTCTCCCCATACTGTCACGTCCACAGAAGCCTCGGCTGATACGTCAGTTTCTGCTTTCCTCTCGCCGTTCTCTATCAATGTGCCATCAGCTTTGCAGCAGTCGCGCTGCTTTTTCTCCGCCGAGACACTTGCCGAATCGAGCGAGATACTAACATTAGGTATGGTGTTAATTGCCCCATTAATTTCTTCGAGAATGCCGTCGGGCGCCTCCAAGTTGTAGGAGCCACTCGTCTCCCAACTTGTGTCAGGCGTTACACAGGTATCATTATCACAACATTCGCTATCGCTACATTGGTACACGCACTCGGTGCTCACGCAATCCTCACAGTCACCGCAGTTATCGTCGTCATCGCTACACCAGCAGCTCTGACAACTTTCACAGCCGGTGCAATCGTTGCTGTCTTGACAATCGCCATAGTGTACCCATGCACCATCTTCACAGGTGTAGCAATCGCCTGGAGGCTCTCCCTCACAGCAAGCTATGGCTGGGGCGCTGAGCCGCAACAATAACAGGAGAATAATAAAACAAGCTGAATATTTCTTGCTCATTTCTCTGCTCCTTCCAATTCCTTGAGCTTAGCTTTTGCAGTTTTTAGCCGCGAGTCATCAGGTTCAGCCATCTCTACGAATATCCGATACACTTCCGCAGCCAGGTATGAGTCGCCCATCTTCTCATAACTTCGTTCCAAGTCGTACAATGCCGTAATGAACACGTGATTGGGTGTACGACCAGCATGTTTTTGTACGAAGAGTCCCAGATAATGAGCGGCGTCAGACGATTGACCGCGTTTGAAGTTCCGTCGGCCCAGCTTTAATGCGGCCACTGGAACCAATCTACAATCGGGATATTCCTCAATGACCGCTTCATAGGCCCCGTCGATTTTAGCTTCAGCTTCTGACTTCGGTAAGGCGCCCGTCTTCTGCAACTTCTCATAATACCTGCCCAGCAAGAACTGGGCATACCACACGTATTTGTAGTCGGGCCAGTTGTCAAGTATGTGCTGATAATACTCGATCCCCTTGGTGCACTCTCCTAATTCCTGACTGTAGACAACAGCCGAGCACCAGTAAGCCCGTGGGGTGTAGTCAGCACTGAGGGGCACATATTGTTTTGGGAAAAGGCCCCTGCAAACGTTTCTGGATTCGATGCCGTTAGTGAAAAAGAGAATGCTGAACAACAAGGTACAGGCAGCCGTTGCCTGACGGTCAGATTAAGTCCCATTCACTACAAGTCCGTTACCTAAGATTATGCCGTACAACTTTTCAGCATTACCTCTTCGTCCTCTTATCGATTATTTTATAGTCATCAGGAATGCTTAGGTCGAAGTCGACATCTCTTAAGCCTCTTATATTAATTCTTACTTCTGAAACCGTTATTGTCCACCTCGCCACCATGTTGATTCCTGGTGCCTCTGTTTGCGTTTTTACAGGAAACCATACGTGATCCGATACCTTCTTGAATTTGAGCACTTTTGTAGAGCGGGCGTTTACCTCTTGGCCTTCTTCATTCAAATCGAAGTGTTTCATCGCTAACGGAGCATAATTCTTCGCAGGATCAAGCCAATACGTAGTACCAGACACTCCTGTTGCTCCAATCTCTATGCGAACACATTCCGTATTCTCGAACTTTACCAAGTCCATATTTCTTGAAAACTGCACTGGAGGCTTGAACTTCGGGTCCATAAATGGCTTCAAATACTTTGAAAAACCGCCGTCACGACTAAATCCCAAAAAGTTCAATATGAAGGGCTGTACATATTGACCCGCGGACATCTGACTTCTGATAGTGTCCGATCGACTTGATAGGATTGTGCATTCTTCGACCTGCCGCGTCTTGCCTTTTGAGGTCTTGGCGTGAAAAAGCTCCTTTCCCTGTTTGCCATTATAGCTTAGTGCATATGACCTCTGATGCATAGCTTTTCCGCTACCCCATCTCTCTACGAAGACATGCAGTCTTATTCTACCTGTTCTCTGCCCATCTGACAGAAGTTTTACCTTTGCATATTGACCAGAGTCTTTCCAGTCATCTGAAGTCGAATTCAAGGGCTTCCGTTGCCCCCACATCTCAAACTCCATTTCGAAGTTCTGTATAGCTTTTTCAGCTTTTTTAATTGCGGGCATTATCGTCTCATTGAACTCATCCACAGAAATTGCCCTGATTTCGTTTGCAGAAACAGTGCAATGACAGATCAGAAAAAGGATTACTGTCCATAAGGTCTTCATAATATTTCTCCTATCGCACCTAATCTCAACTCGATATTCATTATTCGGTAGGGCATTCGTCATGTGTTCCCATATTTTCAGTATGCTCCTGTGGCCACAAAATGCAATCCCAGCAATAGCCCTGAGGATCCAGGCCGATAAATATAGTCTGACACCTCTTATACTTAACCTCCGCACAACCAGCCACATCCTCTGTACCAGGCCCTGTAGCATTCTCATGTGTCGAAGATTGACTATATGATGCAATGTGGTAACCCGAGCCACCGGAGCACTGGCAGCATCCACTGCATTTAGTATTGTCGTCTACGCAGTTACCGCCCGAACACTTGCAGCAGCCACTGCAGTTATCGTCGTCATCTGTGCAGTAGCAGTTCTGACAGCTTTGACAGCGGGCAGATACACCATGGAGGCCGTAAATAGGACTGTTTGCTCCGGCTAATTCCCTTTTTCTTTTGCAGCAGGATAAGGCCAAAAGAGAAGTTTTGAGTTTTACTTCTTTGCGGCTACTGGAGTAAGCTCTCCATCCTGATAAGTGTACTCCTTGTCCAGCATTTTGTCTATAAACTTGTCACCATTTTCTAAGCCGAGATTTTTGTAGGTGAACGTCTCTGCTGGAATAGACTGATTTAAACGGATGTTCTTGTAGATCTGGATCTTTCGGTATTGCAGACTACCGTCCTCTGGGTCGAAGCTCTCATATACCACCTTACTTGGTACGTATATGCTCTGCACCGACTGATACTCGAAGGTCCGCCTGTGTATTGGTTCCCCGTTAGCTCTGGTGAGCTCCAAAGAAATCATGTTATAGCCTGCATCGCTTGAGAACGTCTTGATAAGCCAGATGTTCTCGCCCTCAAGACCCATTTTGCCTGGTTCATGGACACGATATTGAATGACGTTGGACAATATGTGCTGCTGTTCGACCTTTAGGGCATGTCCATCAACAACGTATTCTCCATCTTCTCTTATACGCTCCAGAATACGAGGATACTGTAGCCACACTGGAGACCTTGCATCAAACAGGTCTCTCGGATCAAAAGTAGACGGCTGTGCACATGATGGACAGTCCTGATCTATTTTTTCTTTGACCGCTTTGCGCTCGACGAACTTCCCGTCGCTCATTCGGCTTGGGTTAGAATGGAGATGGTACTCGGGTGTCAAAATGGATGCTGTGTACCAGGGTATAGACTTTGTGCCAAGGTCCCTCCCATCTACTGGATCGATATAACGTGATGGGATCTTCCCAGAAACCTTCGCATAGAGTAGCTCTCTCCGAATATCTGAACTGAATCTGGTTGTACTCTCTGTGACCTTAGCTACCTTGCTGGGACGCTCTCCCAGAGCATTCGTGTGTCTTTCAAAGATATCCTTGGCCTTTTCACCCTTGTACACCACGTATCGTGAGACCTCTATCGCGCCCTCCCACGAATCTATCTGAAGGAAGTTGGCGTGCACACAGGTTGATATCGTATTAAGGACCTCAGGAACCTTCTCGGAAGGCACAACCTGGAACGTGCTGGTCTGGCCCATAACGAAATTGCACAACACGAGGATCACTGCCAAATTCAAGCCCAGCTTAGTTACCGAGTCTTTTGTATTCATCGCTACACCTCTTCTTCTCAGAACACAATATCTACTCATACCCAACTTTGATGGGCTGAAGTCTCATATTTTCAGATTTCATAACGTGTGATCATTGGAGACATTTCTTACTGTAAGACATGTAGGGTTCGCCTGGATCGTCGAAATCCTGGGCACACGTATAGCACTTCAGCGCGGGATTTTCCGGGTATCTGGCAAGACACCGGTAGTCACCGGGAATAAAAGTGAAACACACTTGTGAATCGAACGTTATGTAGTGTTCACAATCGTATATGGTATAGCAGTGCACATCCTCTTGCACGCAGTCACCCTCACATCCCGGTTCTACACAACTGTAGGTATCGTTTCCGGTGTACACTCTTGTTGTGTGATTGGCGCAAAAACTGGGGTGCCCCCGACACCCCGGACACTCGTAGTCCTCACTGTGCGACGTGTCGCAATCGCCCGTTGGCGAAGAAAGTTCACACGGTTTGGCACAGGAACCGTCATCGCAGCAAATTTGGCCGTCCGGACAACACTCGCCATCACAGCAGACCCGCCCGGGTTCACAACACCCATCAGAGCCGCAGCACGTCTGATCAGTATCGCACACATGACCATTTCCGTCTCCGCAGCACTTTTGCGTGGAATCATCATAGCAGGTCTGATCGTCACAGCACTTATCCCCGGTAGCGCCACAGCACATGTGCGTCTCGTTACAGCAGTCACTGACGCAACAGTGGGCACCACAGCAGGTTTCCCCCTCTTCACAGCAGGTGCCGGCACAACACGCATTACTGCAACATTCGACACCACAACAGTTTTGCCCGGCACCGCAGCATAGCCCCCAGCAACAAGTATTGCCGCAACAGTCGCGCCCACAGCAGCTTTCCCCGGAAGGACAGCAAGTGTTATTGCAACAATCGGTATAGCAACAGCTACCGGCGCAGCAATCTTCGCCCTCACTGCAGTTATCGTCGTCATCGCTGCAGTAGCAAGCTTGATAGCTTGCACAGACGGCAGATACACTGGGGAGGGCATGAATAAAACTATTTGCTGCGGCTAGTTTGGCCTTTGTGCCGATCGACCTATGGAACCACCACTCGTGACTCGCCATGCTTTTCGTTGGCGCTATTTTTCTGGCGCTACTTGGCTTTGTTAGCAGTAGAGTTAAGGCAACAATAGGTGCTTCGATGACCAACTGTGTCGGAAAACACCGAATTTTATTGGGTTGCGTGCTTTACAGGGATTCTGACGGCTTTTTCACTGCGGTAGTCCATAATTTCAGCCTTGCCAGAGCACAGAGGACTGTTGAGGCGAGAAAGAACCTCGTCGTAGAGAACATTTCGACCCACTACCTTCGAGATATCCCGAACCTCAATCAAGACTTCAAACACGTTCAAACATGTGGTCTTTCCATTCCTAGCTATCTGTACTAGGTCCTTGGCGACAAGCCCGGTAGATGTGACTTCAATAGCAGGTATGTGGCGCCCATCGGGCGTCAGAATAGCTTTCCGTACGAGGTAATCCGAATTAGGATCGAGAGTCAATTCCCACGTACCTGGTAGGCTTGACCAATATGAGCCTCTCGCAGTTACTTTCGTTAGGCCTAACGGCAAAGACTCGACTGATCTAACAGTGGCTAAGTGCGTCGAGAAGCCTCTTCCTGTGGCCAATTGATACATATTGAACTCGTACATGTTGTTTGGGTTACCGATAGGGAAGCGCGTAAGCTTTGTGTGGTTGCCGCTCTTGTCCAGTACTTTTCCGTCAGGAGTAACGAAGAACGACTTTAACTTCTCAATATTATCGTTGCGCTCCGGTGTCGAGAGAATATACTTCTCCAGAGTCCGCCATACAATCAAGTTACCGTGGGCGTCATAATCAACAGACCGATAATCACTGTTTGAGCCAATATGAGCGAAGGTAGGTGGGTCTTCATAATGATAGATCATCTTCATCGCGAATACGTGTTCGGTGCGGCTGACTGCGCACTCGATCACAACCATGCCCTGATTAGGATCGAACGGATCGGCCAGTCTTGTCACTTGGAACGAAGTTTGGTATCCAACGCCATTAGATATGCGGTCTTTCTCACTCAACAAATTGAGGAGATCTCCTTGCCGAACCTCAGCGCACAGAAGCGTTGAAGGGAATAACGATAATACAATCAGAATAACCACCGCAACTTCGTTGAATGAACTCTCTCTACTAACCATTTTTCTGCCTTTCACTCTTAGAATGATCTGTTTTGCTCTGTCTTAAACTTTGCTTCGAACTTATTAACCTACCGGAAATGACCGTTTTCTACTTTTTCAGCTTAAAGCCAGAGCGTTTTCAAGATGCTCACGTGACCGACACACGTTGCGATCTTGCAATTCTCTGGTACCGTTTCAGCTATTCTAGCGCGTTCCGCGTCACGGACAGCCGCACTTATGTTTCGTACCCTTGGTTCGCGAAAACCAAAACGGTAAGTCGTCGGGGCAGTAAGCCGGGACGCACGCTTTATCATAATAATGAGGGCCACAACTTCCACAACCACACCAGAGTTCTAAATAGGGTACTTTTACCACCGGTCCTCCGCTCCCACAAAGTTCTCCCGTAAACCTGGCGATTTGAACAATTTCAGGATTGTTTTCATCAGCCGTGCAATTACAATTCATCTTGTGACAAGGCCAGTCATGTCCTCTAAAATCGCACGCCGCTGTGTCCACATAATTTGCTATGCAAAACCACTGCTGGCAATTGACGTCTTCTGGCATATGACCGCATTCGTCCAGTCTATCCGTAACAAGGTGGCAACCCTCACATATCGGATCGACACATTCGCAGTCGATACAGCATTCATCAGACGCACATTTACTCTCATCGTCTACGCAGTTGCAATCGGAACACTCGCAGCATCCACTGCAGTTAGTATTCTCGTCCACGCAGTTGCAACCGGAGCACTTGCAGCATCCACTGCAGTTAGTATTGTCGTCTACGCAGTTACCGCCCGAACACTTACAGCAGCCACTGCAGTTGTCATCGTCATCCTCGCAATAGCAGTCCACACAGCTTTCACAGCCGGTGCAATCGCTGCTGTCTTCACAGTCGCCATACTGTACGCATACACCGTCTTCACACGTGCAGTCATCACCACAGACCTCACATTCCCCGTCGCAATCTGAGTCCTAGCAGCACTCCAAGTGAATGAATAGCCGAGCGGGTCTCGATGTTCTCATTGGCCGTGTCCACCTCTTGGGAGCTCATGTATTCAGAGGTGCCGAGCAACTGGCTATCCCGCGTGAACAGTGTCCGCTCGGTTAAAGGCTGGCTGATGGCCGGGCAGCGTGAGAGCATGCTGAAATCAATCGTGGATAGTTATAAAAGTCATAAAATGTTACCAATATCGTGAGGTAGTACCAAAGTTCGAGTTCTACTTCTTTCCGGCTATCGGAATGAGCTGCCCATCCTGATAGATGTACTCCTTGTCCAGGATTTTGTCTATAAACTTGTCACCATTTTTCAAGCCCAGATTTCGATAAGTGAATGTTACGTCAGGAATTGGACCATTTACTTTTTGATTTTTGAAAGTGACTACTGTTTCATGCCTAACTGTCCCATTGGGCCAATTAAAATCCTGTTGCGTCGTCTTGATAGGCACGTAAACACCATCAATCAACTCATAGTCCCAGGCTCGGTTTCGAAGCAGAATGCCATTCTGGTCCGTCTCTTGCAATGAAACAATATTGAAGCCCTTATCGCTGCTGAAGGTCATCCCGAAAAAGAAGTATTGATAACTCTCTGGACTCCCCCCCTTGCTTGGCAGTATTATTCGATACTCCGTAATATTACCCGACCTACGTTCTTCTACTTTTAAATCATATTCATCAACACTATATTTTCCACGCTTTTTAATAGCCTCTACCAACCCAGGAGAGAGTTCCCATATCTGGTTTCCAAAAGGTTTGAACGATGCTCTTGGATCATACACCGGATGCATATTGCGTGCGCACGTTGAGCTGGTTTCCGGCCGTGCTTGCTTAACGCCTTCTCTTCCCTTGACGACACCATCTTCGGTTGTATCTACCATACAATCTATTTGATATTCAGGCGCGAGTATGGCTGCTCGAGTAGCGAGTATCACTTTTGCTTCGAAATGCCTACGGTTTTCAAGGTTTATATACTGCAAAGGTTTCGGCGAATCGGAATAGTACTTCGCATACAACAACTCCTCTTCAACATCTAAAGAGAATTCAATATTCGTCTCTCTGTGCTCGAGCAACCTTTTTGGAGCTTGCCCTGAAGCTCTTATATCTTCTGTGAATACCTCTTTTGCTCTGTCTCCCTCATATACGTAATCTGAGACAATCTTCAATTCACCCTGCCAGCTTTCAATTCGATCATAATTACTTTGGGTCCGATTTGATATCATCGTTAGAATCTCGGGTATTTCATTAGCCTCAACGGGCGTAAATTTCGCTCCCATATTATTGGCTAAAGCTTCCGCTTTTGCCAAACCAAACAAAGCAAGCAGAATGGCGAGATAGAGTTTTACTGGGTTTAACAAAATTGCCGTTTTCATGAGTAGTGGCCTTTCAAATATTTCTTAGCTAAAATGCTCCACATTTTACGTTTAGGTTATCATTGTAGTCTAATTACAGACCTTACTTGTTACATAATGCTTTTCTCCTGGGTCGAAGATATTGCGTATGCAATGGCTGCACTGCCATCCCGGGAAGGGCTTGCAGCGCACCCCGCCTGGCCCTTCCGGGTCTTCCTGGCAGAGAGCTGCAATGTCCACTTCACGCTTGCATTTATATTCTGTGTAGCAATGCACATCATTCTCCCAGTCGCAATCGCCGAAACAGCCGCCCGAGCACCAATGTGGCACATTCCCAGTATATACCCGGGTGGTAAAACTATCACAATGATAGGGCAAGACAACACAACCTATACACTGATATTCCGAACTATGGCACGTATCGCATGTGTCCCTATCTGTTTCCACGCACGGCTCTTCACAGAACCCATCACAGCAAATCTTACCCAGAGCGTCGCATGATATGCAGTAGCCTTCCACACATTCTTGACAATCCGAGCACTCATCGTAGCAGAAGCATGCGCCGGTAGAATCAGGAGCACAATAACGACATGATCCACAATCGGAATCTGTGGCACACTCTCAACCGGCTATCAGTACGCACTCGCCGCTCACGCACTCCTTACAGTCACCGCAGGGATCCTCGTCATCGGTGCAGTAGCAGCCCTCACAGCTTTGACAGTCGGTGCAATCGCTGTCGTCTTCACAGTCGCCATACTGTACCCATGCACCATCTTCACAGGTGTAGCAATCACCCGGAGGGTCTCCCTCACAGCAAGCTATGGCTGGGGCGCTGAGCCGGAACAATAACACAAAAATAAGGAAACAAGCTGAGTATTTCCTGCTCATTTGCCTACTCCTTCAAGTACTGTCACGCGAACATATCTACACACGGCAGATTCGCTCTTTGGGAACCGATGTCATTTCTCTTTCCGCATTTCTTGCGTCGACGTTACTCGCTTTTTCCGGTCAAAATCACGCTTAGCCACGAAATAAGCGATAGGTAACGTGATTAAGGCCACGAACCAAAGGGGAAATCTGTGATTGAACAATGGCGCAAGAAAAGCAGTGCCCACCCCCCACAGTATTGCTGAAAGGAGTACAAAAACCAATACACCATACGTGATTGCCCGCCGCTTTGCCTCAGCTTTTTCCTCTAGTGTCATCTTGTACCAATAATTCCTTCCCGTTGGAACTCTTGTGCCACAATACGGACACTTTACGACAGGCGGGCCAAAGACTCGGAGTGTACTGTCGGCCGGTCTAACCTCAATCTGCCTCTGGCACTTACGGCATATTGGCTTTGAGGGCGGTATCGCGATTACCATATTGCCTGCCTCTGTCTGCGCTCTTGAAAAGGGCGTCGGCACACGAACGGCTCGTATCAGCCTTCGCTCTGCGATCAGTATTTTATCATTCCACCGTATTCCCCCTCAAGGGTACCACATCGCTTTGGCGGCTTCTAGGACAAGTTCGGTACAAAATAAGCTATCCGGTTGCCTCTTTTGATTCCCATGATATCTGATAGGTGGCTCCCTAAGAGAATCAAATCACTCGCAAGCTACATACACAGTACCTTTGTTAAGGATAAGTTCAAGCGGATGATAACACGCACTATTAACGATGGGTCATAGCGGTTCAAACATCACAGGATTAAATCGCCATAAGGTGGAGAAATACTCCAAGCAGACTTTGAATTCCTTATGTTGGCAACGTCTGCGTCGTGATTCCATAAATCCCACTTGAAAGACTGGCCCTCGTTCTGACTGCACTAGAACCGACAGCACGCCCGTCCTACAGAAGGAAACTCTGCGGCTACTCATAGGTAGGGCTGAAGGCCCCGTTTGAGGAATAGCCCTTCCACGTCTGATG
>Ga0180433_10003941_pt1 | contig 21256 bp, 30 predicted proteins | sample SS_ome_8_FD_132980 | JGI IMG/M metagenome (GOLD analysis project Ga0180433, IMG submission 132980) | Hypersaline lake sediment archaeal communities from the Salton Sea, California, USA - SS_1_D_1 metaG | ecosystem: Environmental > Aquatic > Non-marine Saline and Alkaline > Hypersaline >... | reverse complement strand
GGATTTCTATGCCTCCCAAGTCATCTGGTTGGCTGAAGCAGAAAAACATTACAAAAAGGACAGAGCTACAGGAATAACTATCAAAGCAAAGATTACAAAAAACAAAGAGGGAAAACCTTTCAGGCAATGCTACATTGATATATTGTTTGATTATGGTGTAGATGATATTTCATCCAATATCAATTTCCTATACGATTTGAAAACAGAAACAGGCAAACAGAAAAAAACGGAGCAGGTAGTATGGGATGGTGAAAAATATAGTGTCAGGAGATTGGTCAGGCATATTGAGCAAAACAATTTGGAAGATGAATTGAAAAATAGAACAATACAGAAATGGAATGATGTTGAAGAAAGCATCAGCAGCAAGGATAGGAAGAGGAGGTTTTAAATGATAGAAATAGAAAATTATATTCTTGACGAAGGTATTATCGTATCCATTGAAATTATAGAAAATAGCAAAACACATCCTAAAAATTGGATAAACATAATCCAAGTAAAAGAAAATTGGAAAAATGAAATTCCTATTTCGTTTGATAAAAATGACTTGGAAGAAAAGAAAAAGTTTCTGATAGCAAAAAATAAACTCCGAAAATTAGTAAAAGAAAATAATGAGAAGGACTAAAACAATATTAGTAGATATGTCTAACACATACTTTATAGGAATCGATCCTGGCAAGACGGGAGCTGTGGCAATCATATACAGAGATTCCTATGCAGCTGAGGATATACCACTGATGGCTGGTGGAGATGTAAATGTAAATGAACTCAGTAATATGTTTGTATTATATACACCAGAAAGGAGAGTATTCTGTTTAATAGAAAAAGCTCAGCCCATGCCGAAACAGGGTGTAGTATCTGTGTTCAATTATGGTAAGCATTATGGTGAATTGATGGCCTGGCTAAAGATAATGATGATATCTTTCCAAGAAATTTCTCCTAATAAATGGAAAAGAGAATTTCAATTGCTGGGAAAGGATAAAAAAGAATCTGTAGCAGTATGCCAAAAATTGTTCCCGGAAGCAGAATTAAAAACACCTAGAGGTAGGTTGCTTCATGGTAGAGCTGAGGCATTATTATTAGCAGAATATGCAAGGAGGCATTTTTAGATGGATGAAAAAACAATATATAATTTAGGTTTACATGAAGCGCTGAAAATTAAGCATTTATCTTTCCCAGCCACAAAAATAATTATAATCACAAGGGTTCCAGGTGGTTGGATTTATACCATAAAACTTCAGACAGGCACAGACTATTATGGAGATGCCTTATATATAGTGGAAAATTCTACCTTTGTTCCATTTAATAGTGAGTTCATGAAATGATAAAATCAATACATATAGAAAATTTTCAATCACATAAAAACACAACTCTGACTCTATCAGATGGGGTGAATGTAGTTATAGGCTCATCTGATTCAGGAAAAACTGCAATCATACGAGCGCTAAATTGGTTAGTAAACAATAAACCTGCTGGAGAAGATTTCAGGAGCAGCTGGGGCGGAGATACAACTGTTGATATAATATTGAATAAGGACATGTGTGTTTCCAGAGAGCGGACAAAAGAAAATCTATATATAATCTCTTCTAATAAAGGAGTTATGGCACAGGAATTCAAATCCTTTGGTCAAGATGTGCCTCAGGAAATAAAACAATTGTTGAATTTCTCAGATATAAATATTCAATACCAATTAGACTCTCCATTCCTATTGTCAGCTACTGCTGGTGAAGTGGGAAGATATCTAAACAAGATTGTTAGTCTGGATAAAATTGATAGTACATTATCCAACATCGAAAAACGCAGGCGAAAAATCAAATCTGAAATAGAAATGTTTAAAGGGCAATTATCACAACAAAATGAGGAACTGAAAAAATATGATGACCTTGATGAGATTGAGGAGAAGATAAAGCAGATTGAGAAATTATCCAATGAGTGTTCATACCTGAGCAAACAGCAACAAGAATTGAATGTTATAATAACAACTATTGGAATGTGTGATACAGATATACGCCAGTTAAAAGACAAAACCCAATATGCAAATATGGTAAATGATTTATTGAATGAGTCAGAACAGATAGCCAAAATTGAAACAGAATCCAATAAACTAAAATCCATAATTACAGAACTGATTGATAATGAGGAGAGAATAGAATTTTTAAATAAACAAATTGAACCTGAAATTATGGTCAGAAATTTACTGATACAAATAGAGGAAATAAATGAAATTGAAACAACTGTACATGAATTAAAGGTTCATTTGGATATAATGATTGAGACAGGATCAACCATTATGGCTATCATAAAAAATAAAGAAAAATTACAATCAGAATATAATGGGTTAATGCCTGATGTTTGTCCATTGTGTGGGAGGAGTGGATGAAAAGAACAGCTAAAAACCCATCGGCCATATTATGTTCAGACCTACATCTGAGAGAGGATACTCCTATAGGTAGGACAGATGATTACATGCAAGCCCAGTTAAGGAAATTAGAATTTCTGTGGGCGGAAGCAGATAAATATCAAGTTCCTATATTTTGCTCAGGAGATATATTCCATAAAGCAAAATCCTCTCCCTATCTTGAATCGATAACTATCAATTGTCTGCCGGAAGATATGACAATCATTCCTGGTCAACATGATTTGCCAAATCATAATATTGATAATTATGGTAAATCCAGCTTGAATGTCCTGGAAACAGCGCAAGAAGCTCTTCATATGCATAGAGTTGCATATAATGATATAGCAACATTTGATTATATTAGAAGAATAGGCCTCATCCATACAATGGTTCAGAAACCAAATGATAAGCAAGATGAAATTATAGGTGGAACAAATGCTATAACTCTGCTGAGGAAATATCCTGATTTGGATTTGATAGTTTCAGGAGATAATCACAAACCATTCATAGTGGAGTATGAAGGTAGGTTATTAGTTAATCCTGGTAGCATGATGAGAATGACCGCTGCACAAATTGACCATAAACCCAGAGTGTATCTGTGGTATGCTGAGGATAATACTGTTGAGCCTGCCTACTACCCCATTGAGGAGAATGTAATTAGCAGAGAACACATTGAGATACAAGAGCAGAGGGACGAAAGGATTGATGCTTTTGTGAGTAGGATAAATGATGATTATGAGATTGGATTATCATTTGAAAAGAACCTGGAGGAATTTTTTCTAAGCAACAAAATCAGAAAACCTGTACAAGATATTATATGGGAGGAAATGGAATGATAATAATTGCAATATGTTTCCTAATTCTATTTTTGTTGTATATCAGTTATATAGTTATAACAAATAACAGCGTCAATCCAGAAAAGTCAAGATGCACTAATTGTAAAAACTATTTATACATTTTTCATGGGTTTGATAATACAATAAAATGTACTGCCAGAACAGGATCACTAATAAATCCAAACCCTCATTTTTGGGATAGAAATAGGAGATGTAAATTTTATGAACCAAAAACGAGCTAAAGAAATAAAACGATTATTCTGGTACAGAGGAGTAGATGGCTCTTCAATCCTGAACAGAAGAGGTTATCGTAAATTCAAGAAATTTTGGAACACCTTAACAAGAAAACAGCGAGGAGAGAAAAATGTCAAACAATATCACGAACAGGTTACTAAAATTAAAAGAGGACATAGAAGAAGCCAAAGCCAGCCTCAACCGATTAGAAGGCAAGCAAGAGTCTCTGTACAACAACCTCAAGAGTGAATTTGGGTGCTCCTCTATTGAAGAAGGACAGGAAAAATTAAAAGCATTATTGGAAGAGCTAACTGGTAAAAGAGAAGATATACAAAGGCAGTTGGATAGGCTGGAGGAACAGTATGAGTGGTAAATTCAGGCATGGAGGGAGGCGGGATGAGGTATATAATTGTATTACACAAATTTTGGATGGACTCAATAGGATTTGACCTTATTGAGTCAAAAGCCACAAAGTATGATGATGCTGTAAAGGAAGCCATCCTTGCGCATTACAAAAGAAATCATCAATTCCAACATTGCTCTTTCAAAATAGTTGAAATTGAGCCAGATGAAAGATTGCGAAGAAGATTGACATGGAAAGAGCGATTCACTGGAGTTACTAATGCCACCTAAAACCGACATAGAGGATTAACCAATGAACCATGATATAACTACATACAAAAATCAGCTTGAACAGAAAAAAGGTATGAAAAAATCCATACAAAAATCCATCTCCCAAACTGAATCTAAAATAAAATCAAATCAGAGAGAGCTCAGGAATGTAGAATCTGCTCAGGCGATAGTACAAACAGTAGGGCAGAAAACACAGGAGCAATTGGAATACCATATCTCCGATATTGTATCATTAGCATTATCAGCCATATTCGATGATCCGTATGAATTTAAATTGGATTTTGTTATCAAAAGAGGAAAAACAGAGGGAGAATTATGGTTTGTACGCAACAAGGAAAAAATTCACCCATTAACTGCAAGCGGAGGTGGGGCTGTAGATGTAGCCTCATTTGGTTTGAGGATAGCGCTGTGGAGTCTGCAATTACCAAGGAGCAGGAATGTAATTGTATTGGACGAACCGTTCAGATTCCTGAGCAGCGAGTTACAGCCAAAGGCAGGGGAAATGTTGAAAATGGTCTCTGAGAAATTGAAATTGCAATTCCTGATTGTAACACATAACCAGGATTTAATTGAGGCTGCTGATAAAGTATTTCAAACAACTATTAAAAAAGGCATTACTGAAGTTAAGGAGGTATAACATTGCTTACAAAAAAACAGAAAAAGCAAATAATATCTATTTCAAAGGAAACAATTTTTCCTCCAGAAGAAATTGAAGCAGCTTGGGAAACAATGGGAAAGCCCACGATGGGAATAATAAAACGAGTTGCATTCCTAGCAACACAAATAAATGTTTCTGTATTGTGGTTGGCATCGAAAATAAAATACATAGAGGAGAGATTGAAGGAATGTCAAAAAGAAAAGTAGTTGCTATAATACCCACCAGATTAGACTCATCAAGACTCCCTGGAAAAGCTCTGTTGCCTCTAGGCATATCAGGTAAACCTGTATTGCAACACATAATAGAACGCATCAGACAAGCTACTACCGTTGACAGTATTATGCTGGCAGTCGCATCAAACCTAAAAAATATGCCCATAATAGACCTTGGTAAAAAAATGAGGTGCATGTGCTTCAGAGGCTCCGATGATGATGTAATGGACAGAATGACAAAGGCCACTCAAGTATACAAATCTAAACATAACCTCATTATAGTAGATATATCCCACGACTGTCCTATGGTTGATCCTCAAATGATTGATTACACAGTCAATATGTTGTTCAAAGAAAACCTTGATTATTGTACAAATGTATTAACCAGAAGCTGGCCTGATGGATTTGATATTCAAGTGTATAAAGAGGAGGCATTGCACAAGGCAAATAAATTTATCACAAATCCAAACCACAGAGTTCATTCAGGATGGAACATAGTTCAATACAAAGAAAATTTTCCAGAGATAAGAATTGGTGGATGGCAAGCTCCACCTTCCTGTGATTATCCTGAATGGGGATTGACTCTGGATACCGAGGAGGATTATCAACTGTTGCAAATCATATTCAACTATTTTGAGAGACATTCACAATACAGCTTTTCAGCAGTACAGGTGATTGAATATTTGAAGCAGAACCCCAGATTATTAGATATAAACTATGATATCAGGAGGAAGACATTTGACGAGGGATGAAAGAAACAAAGACATAGATGAGCTGATAGAACGGTGGAAGGAAATATTAGAAAACAAGCCACCGAAGAAGGCCAGAGTAGTATTATTTGTAAAGGGAAAACCAAAAAGGGAGTACCATAGGGAATACATGAGAAAATATTATCAGGACAATTTAAAATCAATTGATCCATATAATAGAAATAGAAAATCAGCAAAGAAGGGGAAAATTCATGGAGAATAAATATAATGCCGTAGTGGCAGGAGCTGGAAGTATTGGAGCTCTGAAACCAGATGAGTTTGATAGTCCGAAATCAAAGAATATTTTAACCCTAGCTCACGCTTTTCATAATCATCCAAAAATAAATCTTGTAGGAATTGTTGATGTTGATTTTGAAAAAGCCATGCTCGCAGGAGATAAGTGGGGGACAATTGCATATGAAGATATAAAGTTCATCCCTCAAAATATTGATATTGTAACTGTGGCTATTCCTACAGAAAGGCATTTATCCTATTGTTTGAATTTGCCTGAAGAACTTGGATATGATCCGAAGATATTGATTATAGAAAAACCTGCTACAAATTTTATAGAACACGCTGAATTGATTCAAGAAAAATACAAAAATAAAAATACACAAATACTGGTTGACTACATTAGGAGATATGAACCCATCCATTGTATGATTAGAGAAGAATTGAAAAATGGTTCGTTTGGAAATATATTATCATGCAGAATATTATACACCAGAGGATTGATGCATGAAGGATGCCATGCAATTGATTTCTGTAATAATTTCTTTGGGGAGTATCAAACAGGGTTAATCAACGGACAACCTATTATAGATTTCAGAGAAGAAGACCCAACATATTCAGGATTCATGATCTACGAAAATTGTCCTAATGTTGTCATACTTCCTTGTGATGGTAGAAAGTATTCTATATTTGATATTGAGATTGTTACAGATAAGGCAATTATTAGATTCATAGATCATGGTTTGAGAGTCAGAGTGTTCAAAAGCGAACCTGAAAAAACATATGGTAATTATCCCTCCATGAATTATACACCATGGGATTTTCCTACCGAACTAGATGCAGCGCTATATTACCTAGTCAACAATGCTGTTGAAGTTCTTGAGAAGGAAAAAAAGCCTTTATGCGGAATTGAAGATGCTATAAAGGTTCACAAAATATATGGATATCTGAGAGGTGAAGAATGAAAAAACCAACTCTTGCAATCAATGGCGGACAGAAAGTCAGAACAGAACCTTTCCCTGCTCAGGAGACGATAGGATTTGAGGAGGCGACAGCTATAAATGACTTTCTTGGTATGGACTTTGTTCTCTATCATGATCTAACCACATATAGTTTAGGATTAAAATCTAACCCTCCTCCTCTCTCAGGATACAGAGGAAACTATACAAAATATTTCTATGGTGGAGAACAGGTTCAAAAATTTGAACAGGAATTTGCCAGCAAATTTGATTCCACCTTCGCCATAGTCGTAAATAGCTGTACCTCTGCTCTTATTATTGCCTGTGGGGCGATTGGGTTGAAACCTGGAGATGAGGTTATTGTAACTCCCTGGAGTATGACCTGTTCTGCTACCGCTCCATTATTCTACGGAGCTGTTCCTGTATTTGCAGATATTGAACCAGAATATTTTTGTCTTGATCCTGATGATGTTGAAAGGAAAATTACGAAGAGAACCAAGGCCATTATTGTTGTGGATTTATTCGGACAGCCATATGATATCAGAATAAATGAAATAGCAAAGAAACACAATATTTGGGTGATTGAGGATGCTGCTCAGGCAATTGGTTCTAAATGCTTGGAGAACTATGCAGGTACATTAGGAGATATTGGTTGTTTTTCATTCACTCAAGGAAAACATCTAACAGCTGGTGAGGGAGGAGTGATTACGACCAACAATCCTGAACTGGCATTAAAGTGCCAGTTGATACGAAATCACTCTGAGGCTGTCGTAAATGATATGGAAGAAAAAGGAGATCATTTTTTGTATACATATTCTAATCTGGCAGGATACAATATGAGAATGACAGAGCTTCAGGCAGTAATACTGAAAGAGCAACTGAAAAAATTGGATAAATTCATTGAGATGAGAAATAGGAATGTGGATGGAATATATAATGGATTGTTAGCTATGCCATTTTGTATTCCTGCACCAAGGTCACATTGTGAGCATTCCTATTATGTCCAACCATTCCTATGGACATCACTAAAATACAAAAATTACAGAAACAAATTCATCCAAGCTGTCATAGCAGAATTGACAGGAGAAGAGGGAAGAGAAGACAGACCGATGTTGGGTTGTGGATATATCAAGCCTATCTATCTGATGCCAATATTTCAACATATGAGCCATTGGACATTTAATACCAAAACAAGGAGCCATAATGTTTACAAAGAAGGGGATTGCCCGGTGGTGGAAAAATTATGGAAAGAAACATTCTTTTTATCTATGTATCACAATCTACCACTAACAGATGATGACATAGATGATATTGTAGAAGCATTTTATAAGGTCTGGGAAAATAAGGAGGAATTAAAATGATACAAGCAATAAGTCTTGTCGTACTTGTCGTATCAGTCTTTATTCTTGTTTACTTGTTAATATGGAATTGGCGGATAGAGAAGAAGAAAGAGCTGCACTTCATTCTGTGGAACGAATATCTTAATGATAAAGAGAAGATAGGAAAATGAGCATTGAATTTATAGCTTTTATTGCAATCTGGATGATATTGGCATTCAATGCGATATTTCACGAGGAGTGAAAAATGATTATACTAGATTTTGGTTCAGGAAACTCCTGTAAGAACGACTCCGAATACATCAAACGAATGATCGATTCTCTGGCAGAGGTGGATAAGGAGAGGAGATGCATCATCAAGTGGCAACTATTCGAAAAAGCAGGAGACAATGTCCCCTTAAACATATTTGCTTTTGATATTGCCTATGGATATGCAAGAAGATTGGGATTCAAAACTACTGCCAGCGTATTTGACAAATCCAGATTGAAATTCCTCCTGAATTTTGATGTTCCTTTTATCAAAATAGCAAACAGACCTGACCTGTATTGGTTGATAGGTGAGATTCCAAGAAGGGTTGATGTCATTGTGAGTCATAATCCTCTTGGAAAAATAAATTTGCTTGATGAATATTTCTCTTATGATGAATATGGAATAAATGGTGTTTATCCTCTTGTCTGTATTTCAAAATACCCTGCTGAGAAAAAAGAGTACTATGATTTGAATGGACTTGGATTGACCTATGGAATATCGGATCATACTGTAGATTGGGATTTATACAGAAGATACAAACCACAAATATACGAATGTCATTTCAAATTACCAGATTCAACAGGGTTGGATGCTGGCAATTTTGCCAGAACACCTGAGCAGCTGAAGGAGATATTGTGATAATAGGATTGGCAATAGGTTCTGTACATAATTTAATTTCATCAGACAGAGATGATTACATTACTTATATAAGATCGCTGAACTTGCCCATCAATGCTATAGAGATAAACTTTGATCCTGAAGATACTTATGAATTTCATTTATCCTCTGACAATATCAGATGGATAAAATCTTTAAAATATAAATCTCTGCATTTAGAACCAAGTACAAAGGACGAATGGATATCCTCAATGTGGGATAAATTTGTGTTTCATTCTGATTTTTATAATATGAATTTTTTACCAGAACCTGCAAACAAATTACTGACGTCCAAAAAATTATTGATTGAAAATCTTGATTGTAATGCCGTACAATATTTTGAAAGAGACGAAATAAAAAATCAGCTTGCAACATATTGGAATATCTGCTGCGATATTAGCCATGCATTATCTTTCGGAATGGAGTATCTAGAAAATTTTTTAGATAAATATCATTTATCTATAAAAGAATTCCATTTATCCAATTTTGTGGATGAAAATTGTCATACCCCATTTTACAATGATTCTTCTTACAAATTAGAAAGAGTATTATTATTAGTGAATAAATACAACCTATCCAATGTTCCAATCATAATAGAAGAAAATTTTATGTCTCAATCAGAAATAATTAATGAAGTTTATTATATATTTAAAACAATTATGGAGAACTAAAATGAATAACCTATTTAATTGGAAAAGTACAGAGATACTTATTACAGGAGGAACAGGTTCGTTAGGAAGAGTCATTACAAAAAAACTGATTACAAAATATGATTATAGAGGGATTAGAATATATTCCAGAGACGAGTGGAAACAATGGCAAATGAAAAAGGAGCTTAATGGAGTAAAAAGGATTGCCTATATAGTGGGAGATGTTAGAAACCATAAAACTCTTGAACGAGCTATGAAAGGTGTTAACCTTGTAATTAACTGCGCAGCCATGAAACAAATACCTTCCTGTGAAGCGAATCCATTAGAAGCTATACAGACAAATATCGGTGGGGCTGAAAATGTTATGATGGCTGCTCTGAAAAACAAAGTGGATAAAGTTATTCACATCAGTACAGACAAAGCGGTGTATCCCATCAATTTGTATGGTGTTACAAAAGCAGCCGCTGAGAAATTATTCATCTATGGGAATGTTTATTCGGGAGGGAAGAATCCAAAATTTTCTTGCTGTAGATATGGGAATGTTTTAGGGAGCAGGGGTTCTGTCATACCTCTGTGGAGAGAACAATTAGAAAAAAAAGGAGAAATAACAATCACTCATCCAGAAATGACACGGTTTTGGATTACATTAGATAAGGTGTCTGAATTTGTTTTGGATTGTGCTACCGAAATGAGAGGTGGAGAAATATTTGTACCTTATATGCCTAGTATGAGGATGTATGATTTTGCAATGGCTACTATGGGGAATGTTTCTATGAGAGATATTGGATTACGTTCTGGAGAGAAAATGCATGAATGTTTAATAGCAGAAGAGGAAACCAAATATATGGAGGACTGCGGAAATAGGTTCATACTCCGACCATTGCTAGGAGAATTTAACGATGTCTGCAAATCTTATACCAGCCTGAATAATGATTGGTGGTTGAGTGCTGATGAATTAAAAGTTCTACTGAAGGAGATGTTAAATGCAAATAATGTATGAAACAGAGGGGATTATTTTAACACCGTTTACAGAGAAGCACATCACAGAAGAATATATGTCGTGGTTTCACAATCAGGAAGTGACAAAATATAATTCACATGGGTTATTCCCGTACACTAGAAAAGCATTTGATGAATTTGTAGAAACAGTTAGAAATGGTTCATCTAATATGATACTGCTAGCTATGATAGTAGCCGAACCACATGATTCATTTCCAAATACACAAAAAAAATATACCCACATAGGCAATATCAGCCTACAGAGAATTGATTGGACAAATCGCTCTGCGGAATTTGCCATCGTGATTGGGAATACAGATTACTGGAACAAGGGATATGGTACTGAGGCAGGACAATTACTTCTCACTCATGGATTTGAAAAATTAAATCTACATCGTATATGGACAGGAACAGCAGCAACAAATATAGGGATGAAAACATTAGCTATTAAATTGGGTATGGTATGGGAAGGAACATTTAATGATGGTGTGTTTCTTGAAGGACAATATGTAGATGTAAATAGCTATGCTATATTAGAGTACAGATATTATGATATGAAACATCATCCTGAACGATATCAAAAGGAGTTATGATGTGGGTACACTAAAAAACAATATCCTAATAAATGAGATTCAGCATATCAGAGCAAAGAACAATGAATTGTGGATGAATCTATTACGGATTGCTTTCAGAGAATCCCCAAAAGAAACAAGACAAATATTTAAGCAGATAACGGAGAATGATTATAAAATAAATCAAATATCAAAGGAGCTAGTTAGTGACTAATCTTGAAAAAAATATGAATGCATTACGGGCACAAATGAAATATCCCGAGATGGTGGATTGGATATTGAAAGAGGATAAGCCAGCTGATTGGGTTGAACTTGTTAAAAATGAAAAAGGGATATATAATCTGTTGGTGCTAAAAGACAATCATATCCACTCTGTATATAATCCTGATAACCCTAAAGCCAATGCTAGAAAAACAGCTAAAAAATTAGGATTATTCAGAGATACTGCTACTGCTATTGTAGGTGTAGGGTGCGGCCATTTGCTCAAAGAAATTCTTGTCAAGAAGGAAAAATTGCACAAAGTAATGGTAGTAGAACCTGTTCCTCAACTTGTGAAATGGACTCTTGAGATATATGACCTGACAAAATGGATTGATAACAGAACTTTATTTTTTGCCCCAACTGTCGAAGCATTTAATTTCCTGATTGGTGCCATGGAGGGAGTTCATGTTATTTTGGATTGGGTGATGGTATCCGAGGGAATAGCGATGCTCAGACCTGAGGAATATGCCGATTCTATTAAGGGTGTAATTGAAATCATAAATCAAATCAGGTGCAATGTAGGAACAGTATCCGGTTCAGGATGGGAAATTGCACAAAACGATATTCTTAATCTGCCCTATCTAATCCGACATAGAGGAGTAGCAGAGCTCACAGACATATACAAGAACAAACCTGCTATATTGGTTAGTACTGGGCCTAGCCTAGCAAAAAATATGCACCTGCTAATGGACAAAGAGGTACAAGACAAATTCGTCATCATAGCTGTAGCACAGGCGCTGCGTCCATTATTGTCCTATGATATCAAACCAGATTTTATCTGCACTGTTGATTTTGGAAAAGTGAATGTTTCTCACTTCAAGGGGTTGATGGATACGGATGTCCCCTTGGTATGTCTGAACAGAACATACGCCCCAATACTCAAACAATGGCAGGGAGGAAAATTTGTAGTAGCAACCCCTGTACCTGGATACGAAAATACTACTGTTGGAGTTATATCAGAAAAAGGGTATCTTGAATCTGGTGGGAGTGTATCCCATATGAACCTAGGACTAGCCTATTTATTGGGTTGTAATCCTATCTGTATTATCGGTCAAGACTTTTCCTTTGCAGATAAACGTCATACTAGTCTAGCTGATACTACCGGAGATATTAGAATTGATGAGAATGGATTTATTCAGTGGAAAGTGACCGATCCCAGAAGCCATTTGTATGGGAAAGAGTACTCCGAAGGGCCAGCTCATTTCGTACCTGGATATTGGGGAGGGATGGTACTAACAAATTTCGGACTTGCTTCATTTATTACCTCCTTTGATAGAATGGTAAAAAATTATAAGGATAGGAGGATTGTCAACTGTACTGAAGGTGGATGCAAGCTGAAGGGGACAGAGCAGATGACTTTGAAAAAAGCCATCAAGGAATTTTCTGGCGATGATATCGATAAATCCAAAGTTCGGGAAATGTCCAAGAATAATATTGTTGACAATGCAGAAGATTTAATCAGAGAAGCCATACCAAAAATAAAATCAGATATCAAATTGCTATCAAATCTTCAAAAAAACACATGGAGAGCATTAAAACCAGCAAGGAAAATAATCAAATATCTTGATGGGGAAGAGATTTTAAATGAAAAGGAATTGCTAAATTGTTTAGGAGATAATGAAAAATATTCTGTTATAGCCCAGGAACTGGCAAAACAGAACAACCTTGTTAGTGTATCTATCTACCATGCTAGCAGAGCATTGTACAGCAAGCGTTTTACAGATGTGAAAAAAACAGTTAATCATTTATTAAAAAATGAGGATGATCTGAGAATACACACCGACAAGAACGTAATGATTCTAACTGTTGCTAGAAAAGCTGCTACCAGATTGAAGAAGGCATATAAAACAACTCTGGAATTATTACAATTATATATAGAGACTGGAAATTTGGAATTACTGGAGGATAAAAAACCTGAACCTATTGAATTGGATGATGCTGAGAAATATTTTGAAGCAGATAATTTTGCTAGACCATTGATTGATGCAAATAGGTGGGTAAAAAAATATAAGGGAAAATTGTTTGAAAAATCTAATGATTCTATTATGAATATAATCAATATAGGAAGACAAATGAGACAAGAAGCCATAGATAAAGCAGAAGAGTACCAGAATGAAAAGGATTGGGATAAACTAATTGAATATAACGAACTGATAGAAGAGTCCCAGAAAGTTGGCAGAGAAGAAAAGGATTGGGATAAGGCAGAAGAACTGCTCAGGAAGGCTGTTGAATTGGTACCTGATGAATTTATGGGTAGATGGGGATTAGGAACTGTATTACACCATCTACAAGAGTATGATGAGTCCAGAGAAATATTTTTGAAGCTGATTGAGGATTTCCCAGATAATAAACGATTAAAATTTGAATATGGTAATTTGTTGTTGATGATCGATGCAGATGAAGGGATAAAACAGATAATCGAGGTGATGAAAGATACTGAGGAGTTTGATGGATTTTTTGCCTCCCTAGCAAGGTTGTATTGGATGAAGAATAGGAAGGATTTTGCTATTGATGCATACAAACAATATCTAAAAAAATTCCCTGCTGACTATATGATATGGATGGAATTGAGAGGCAAATTGGTGGAACTGGGTAGAATGAAAGAAGCTAATGATTGCCAGAAAAAAATCAACAAAATAAGAGGAAAAACATTTTAAAATCTTAAAAATTCTTTATAATATTAACATAAGGAATAGGAGAATATTAATGGAGGATGAATATGATTAAAAGAATAAACAAGATTCAAAGGTACAAATACAAGCATAAACCAACAATTATACCTTGGCAATATATGGAGGATTTTATTAAGTTTCAATTAAGTTATTTATTGAAATGGAGAATCAAATGAAAGAGAAAATACAGAGCGCAATATTTTGGATCATATTTATCATCTTCATAGCAGCCTACATTCTCCTGTTAGGAGGGTGTGAGTATGAGCAGACATATGATTTATCTTATCACGCTGATGGTGTATCGGATTCTGTCAATATCTATTACACTGACAGGAACGGGGAGATTCAAGAGGTGGTTGACGCCGAGCTTCCCTGGGATATGAGGATTGAGGATGTTGATTTGACAAAAGAATATTTATTTTGCGCATTTAATAAAGACCACGATGGGACGATAGAAATCAAAATGGAAATAATTGATAATAAAACATGGTCTGATTCATGTTCCAATTACTGCGCTGCATATACCAGCAATACAATCCAGCCTATGAATTAAGTCCACACCTGCGGAGTAGATTCCTTGTTAACTATCTGAGCATCAAGGGAACACATAAAGGTATTTCCAGCATTAGCGGCCTCAGCAGTATATAAAGCTGATCCATAGTTACAATTGGCAAATCCATTCGCTTGTCCTGCAATTGAATCTATATCATCTGCCCTACAAGCAGAAATCTGATCGCAATCAGTAAATCCTAATGCATTCCCTCCAGCACCATTCAGCGCATCTATATCGTTTGCATAACACCCAGATATTTGATTACAACCCCAAAACCCAGCAGCATTGTTAAGTGCATTATTGTCTATTTTTTCTGCCCAACAAGAATTGATTTGACTACAAGAATAAAAACCTACAGTATTATCATTTCCTTCAATATCATATGCTACACACACACTTACTTGGTTACAATTAGAAAAACCTCTTGCAGAATCACCACTACTATCCAAATCATATGCTACACAATTACTGAAATTCATGCAACTCTCAAAACCATATACATTACCCGAACCATCCAATGTGTATGCAACACAATCCCTGTATTTGGATGTGATATTGTGTAACGCAACTCCGCTGCCCTGAAATCCCACCATATCAACATTGCTATTTCTATTTGATGCTTTACACTTGCTGAATGTTACCCTATATGCATTTAACAGAAAACTATCTACAATTGCACCAGCTACTCCTGTCCCTGTTATCTCTACATTATCCAAATCAGCGTCATCTGTATTTACCTCAAGGTGTCCTGCCAGTGCTCCAAAATTCCATTTAGCACCAGGTTCAAATTTCAGGAGTGTGCATTGGTTCGTCTTAATATCCCCCCAGGTATCTCCTCCACTCAGTATCCTTGCCACATTGTAATATGAACCACCAGGAATCTGCTTTACAAAGATTGATTTATAGTCACCTTTTATTTGGTAATCATTAGCAGCATTTCTCTCAAACAGAGATTCAAACAGAGTCTGATTGTTGACTACAATATCATATCTCTGTAATGGTCTGATTGCCTGCCATAGCTGATCCATCGAATCTGTATCAGATGTCCTCAATGCTAATCCAGCTTGTTCAATAACATTTGCTATTTCATTTTGAACAGCGTTTAGCCATTCAGCAGGAATAGTAGTCGCAGGTGGGCCATCTGTAAATTGACCACCATCATTGTACATGCCTTCCGTCAAATGCATAGTATCCTCCTATGCAAAAATATTTATTGTCCCTTTATGCTCCATTCTGGATCAAACCAGAACTTCCCATAACTATTAGAATCTCCATGAGTATCCGAAGGGAAAGCCACGTACCCCAGAATATATACACTATTGGTAGTTTCTGCCATAGTGATACTTCCCTCAGAACCAGTACTCCCCAAGTAAATGGGACGTCCTATCAATCTAGAGAATAGAGTTGACCATGCGCTGTAATACACCAATCCTCTGAGCAGAATTACAGCAGTAGATGTGTCTGAAGTATAGGAATCTATTGGTAATCCTATTACACCAGTTTTATCGCTGTCTGCTACAATCGCTCTCTCCCAATACCCTGTAGATTTCTGCATATAGCAAGGGTTGAATGCAGATACATCACTACCAACCCACTGACTATATAATTTGTCTCCCTTACAGGTCGGATCAGTTTGATTGTATTTTGGATCAGGTTGTTTCCAAAAATCTCCTGGATTTACAAATTCAGGTTCCATCACGGTCACCATAAAATCTCTAAAATCCTGAGCACTGATTTGTCCTGTTACATTGTCCGCCATCAGTGCTAGTAATGCGGCTCTTGTTCTTTGAGTATCAGCCATTTTTATTCCTCCTTAAATTATGCTGGTTTCCAAAAACCTGTATCAAAAGCATTAAATTCAAAATCACCACCCCAGTGACCTTTGAATCCCAAACCGAAGGCATGGTCAAAGCCACCCTTCAAAAATTTTCCGTCATATGCATAAGCAGTCGCAAAACTGCTGTCATATTCAGCACCAAACTCTCCTGGCCAGAATGATCCATCATACCATGGAATAGAATCAAATGCCCAATCAAATGCCCTTGCAAATGCTGGCCCATCATAGTCAAACAATACCAGCGTATGAGCAGGTTTCAATTTTTCAAATTGGTACTTCAAAGCATCTATAATAGGTATAACACCTAACGGGATTGAAATAACAGCTGTCCAATAGAATATATTTTCCTGATCTCCGCAGGGGTCACCTGCTGCTGCTATACCTGACCACGCCGGTCTATGTTCTGTAATATCAACTGTAAATCCCAATGCTGCTGCTATCGCAATAAAATACCCTTTGTCCTGCTGACCAACCGCGACCAATTTTGAATGTAAATCTTCTCGTCTGCCTGCTATTGTCGTATCAAGCTCTTCTCCAACCTCTGGTAATCCAAAATCTTCTTCATGATCTGTAACCAATTCTGTGGTTGTAGTTACATGAGCTTCTACAATCAAATCATCCTGCCTACCCTCTACTCTGGATAGCTCTGTAGCTATTCCTGCCAGAACCTCTGCCATAGTAGAATCATCATTCCTAGGCCATATCCTCCCTCTAGGAAGTAGGGATTGTAGTAATCTCTTATATTCTTCTACACTTCTACCCATTTAGTAATCCTGAAATGTCAATGTGCCTACAACCGGTAATTGACTGGTTGATGGTGATATATCCTCTGTAGGATATAAAATTCTATGCCTCACCTCATTTACTGCTGAACTGATTGCAGCTGAACATTGGGACAATGCCAACACAGAACCCACTGCTGCTGATTCTAAAAATAATGCCTCCAATTTTTCCAGTACTTGGGCCTGCACCTGAACTGTGTTCGGATAAATTGCTATCGTGAAATTTATTGTTAAAGGTTCCAACTCTATAATGAATAATCCAGGTTCAGCAGTCACCGGAATTCCTACAGCTACTCCTGTAATCGGATCAGTGTGAGAAATTATATATGTTTTCATTGTGTCTCTGAGAAGTTCACTGGGGAAAATATCATCATCATTATCCCGAACAAACGCTAAACCAATCGTACCTATACCCATATATAATGGAATTGACCACGCTCTGGTTGTCCCTGCCACCTCTTTTGCCCATGCGACATAATCAAAAGATGCTCCGCCATGTGGGGCTTGTCTTTTTCTTTCCAATATTCTATCTCTGTAGTTATCATCAGACTCTTCATCAGTCCCACCTGTAATCCCATTAGCATCAACTGTAATCGTACTGTCCACACCAACAATAGGACTTACAAATGCTAATACAATACCAGGATCATCATTTCCTTGAGCTCCTGGATATTCTATATTTGCAGTAAAATCTACCACAGCTATCCCAGCAGCAATCGTAACATTAGAATCCACCTCATATACAATCCCAGAACCGGATACTAATTGAGTCCCTGCTAAAATAGTAGTACCATCTGTTCCAGTAGCCCCTCCAGAACCTACAGCATATGTGGCTGCTGTTCTAGCAACACCATATTCTCCGCCATGAGTATCAAGATACTCTGTATCTGCTTCCGAAACAAATAATTGATTTTTTTGGTATTCTAAATGTCCATACAACCCATGAACTGCTCCTCCAAAAACTTTTCCCATTATATTTATTACGGAGCGTCGTAGAAATGTGGTAGCCCCTGTTATGTTTGTTCTGAAATCAGAAATAATCCTGCTAACTATTTCAGCCAATGTAGGTCTGGTAAATGGCATTTTAGCTCACCTCCTCAAACTGACCTGACCACAAATCATCGAATTTATATGTTATGTTGTTTCCATCATTTTTCATAATCTGTATTTCAAATCCTAATATATCATTACCTGGGATCCCTCCTCTACTCATTGTAACATTTATTTTGGAACACACGCCATCATCAAGCATCCATTGTAAAGCATCTTTGATATATTGTTTTGCTTTCGTCATTGTCTCAGGTGTAGTTTTTGCCCTTTCCAATTGCCATAATTTGGAACCTATTTGGTCATCCTCCTCTAGCAAATCTCCCCACCATCCCCTTCTATCATCTGGATTATCAATTTGGTCGTCCTCATCAGCTCTTCTGTCTGTGAACAAACTAATAATCACAGCAGTTGTTAATCCATTTTCACGAACCAAATCTCCATTCTCAAATTTCAAATCTCCCTCTATATAGGAGCCCACTGTAGTTACAATTTTAATATCCTCAGCCATTATTTGTTCCTCTGGTCATTTTGATTGTTGTTGAGGATATATTTGTTTCCAATTCTGTAATTCTGTTTTCCAATTCTATTAGCTTATCTTTCATTTCCTGCATTTCATTAACAGGAGGAGGTATTGGTTCTTCTTCCCATTGTATAATTGTCTTTTTCTCGGAGTCGTACCTGTATCCAGTCAACCATTCACGAATGTCATCGAAATTCTGCCTGGGTATCTCTTCACAGGTTAGGGGAAGGTCTATCCACACCCACCCTTCTTCATGGAGCGGATCGATAACATTACCAGTTCCCTGAATCTTCCTGTATCGCTCCGTTGTATCTTCTATCTTGCATTTCATAATGGAACCTCGAATCCGACAATACAGACCGTTGCAGTACCAGTCCCCCCGAAATTAGCCTTATTCACTGAGTATTGCAACGACCTATTGTGGGTCTCAACCCAACTGCTTTCAGGATGTATGTGAGTCCTAATAGCAATATTCCCACTGTACCCACGATTCCCACAATAAACCTGAACATCAGTCCAAGCATCATTGACATACCCCTTCACATAGACATAACCATATTGATTTACATTTGCTGCATTGGCAGTTCCTACGAATAGGGCCAGAACATTCACTTTGGTAACGAGTTCGGGTATCTCGGCCTGACAACCTACGGTAGCAAAAGCGGGGTACGCACTAAACAGCGCATTGATAGGACACAGCCCAAAATGAGTTCCAGATATGTATCCGTAATAATCATCCTCCTGTCTGAAGTTCTGGAAGTTACCCGCAACATCGTTATACACACAGCTCACAAATTTCTTTTTAGTGTACCATGCGGGCAATGTCGGATCAGTAGGACTTACATCCAAAATCAAATCTTGCAGTACCTTATCAGCACTACATACAAACCAAATATAATACCAAGTGGAATTCGCTTCAACACCCTCACTCAATCCACCGGCTCCTGCAACAGTTATATCAACAGTACCGGAGAACGGAGTATCAATATATACGTCCTCAACCAACAATTCATCAAATGAAATATCAACTTGGAAATTAGGATTAACAGCATTATTAGCAACTTTAATATTTTTGTAGTAGGAAGACAAAGCACATACCCTACCAATGATCCTAGTAATGGCCTCATACAATTGATTCCTAGTATCATTCGATGCATCCAAAACTTCTAACCCAGATTCCTCTACAACTGTACAAATTTCCTCCTGAACAGAGTTCAACCAATCATCCTCAATGGTGGTAGCAGGTGGGCCATTCACAAACATATTATTCAAATTATATCTTCCTTCTGTCCTCTGCATTACATCTGTTCTCCAGCAGCAGGAGGCCCAACAGCTCCCCCATGAGTATGAGCATTGTATTTATCCCTCATATCTTGCATTGACGGCGTTGTGGGTGAATTGTCTTTTATATCTCCCGAAGAATTTTCCAGATAAGGAGCACTGCAGAGAATTTTCGTAACAGCATTGATATAAACATTCCGACCATTTATTGAGTTCTCCTTTGCGCTAGTAGTATGTCCCTCCTCCATATTTATCAGAGAATCTTTTGCATAAATATATATTTTTCTGAGAGCATTGAAATGTATATAATGAGGCTCTGTTCCAGTATTCCATTTAGGACAAATAATCAATTCTCCCGGTTGTAAAAACCCATCTGGTCTATATTTTTTGTCATGAACTTTTATTACAATAGCTTGGTCTCTGTTGCCATTTGGAAATAATAATAGAGCCTCAGCTCCAGGATCAGGATAGCTGTAGAATCCATAATCCTCAAATCTCTCAACCTGGGATAACACCTCTCCTTTCAACCCTGTCACTTGTAACAACTGAGTTTGATTTATATCATTTATTGCCGTCAAAACAGCTCTACCTATCAACAAGAATATTTTTCTCTTAATAGGAGCCAACAGTTTAGAAACATCCCCCAAGGAAATCATCTATCAAACACACTCCTAATTTTAATGTCCCCAGAAATAAAATTATATGCATCAGGATCAATAACGCCTATCAGAGTAGTAGGGCTGTTAAATTCCTCATCATTAGCATGATACACAAAATCCAATTCATATATTAGCATCGCCTTGTTTATTCCGAGAAATATATCATACACATCTACAAGAGTGTTTATTTCCCATACTTTACCATCAGACTGTACCCAATCCAATACTTGGTAAAACATTGCTCTGGATTGGCCGGCTCTGATTTTTGC
>Ga0180433_10003940_pt1 | contig 21262 bp, 18 predicted proteins | sample SS_ome_8_FD_132980 | JGI IMG/M metagenome (GOLD analysis project Ga0180433, IMG submission 132980) | Hypersaline lake sediment archaeal communities from the Salton Sea, California, USA - SS_1_D_1 metaG | ecosystem: Environmental > Aquatic > Non-marine Saline and Alkaline > Hypersaline >... | reverse complement strand
GTTTACTCAGCCGGTTTTACGCAGCTCATCATCCCTGTAGTGAGGATCAGTCCAGCATGCAGGCAATGCTTCACCTGACTGAAATGCCAACCCGGTTTTTTCAAACTGTTCAGGTTCCTGCATTTCTTCACCATAATGCAGGCGGCCGGTGATCCTGGTTGCAAAAGGATCATGCAGTTGTTCCTGGTCAAGAACTTCTACCAGGTGACCTGTTTTTGTATCTTTCATAAACATGGCGACCTCCTTATGGAATGGATCGCATGACTACCCGCTCTATTCCATTTTCTCTATACGAAAACATACGCACGGGAATACACCCCCTGCACTATAAGTATGGCCCATGCAGTTGCAGATAACCCGCGGAGATCAAGTGCTTTATTAGAAAAAAGTTCTTCTTGTACGGTGGAATTCCTGTGGATTACTTTGGGCTTGTCAGTGCGACATCAACACCGGAACAATCATGGATGACAGGATTGATTTTGTAACACCGCCAAAAATCTTCTGTTGCAATGACGGCCTTCCATATCCACCCATGACCAGCAGATCGGTAGCAGTCTCAGCCACCTCGTTGAGCACTACTGTTGCGGTATCATAGCTACCCTGAATAACTCTTCTGACGGTCAAATCGACACCATGATTATTGAAATGCTCGACGAAACCATCCATTACGGAAGCTGGGATCGTTGAGCGGGTTTTCTCATTTTCAACGATCACCAGTACCACTTCGTCGGCTTGTTGCAGAACGGGGATCGCGTTATGCGCTGCCCTGCAAGAAGAAGCGGTACCATCCCAGGTAATCATGACACGCCTGCCCGGGCACTTATCTGTACCGATATAGGGCATGAAGAGTATCGGACGGCCACTTTTTAACAACACGGTTTCAGACAGCGAGGTCAGGCGGGAATAGTTTTCCTGATCCGGGTTGGGCTGACGTAGAATCAGCAAATCGTAGTTATGGGCATAATGAACCATTTTTATGGTGCTTTCATCGGAATCACCAGCAATAATGATACTTTTCGCCTTGACGTTCTGACTCTCGGCTTTCTCCATAAATTCACTGGTCAACTGTTCAGCCATTTCCTGAGACATTCTGCGACGTACTTTTGAGCTGTCAGTGCGCACACTTCTGGGTTTCATTGTAGCAAGCGAAACACCTGTCAATTTTGCATTATGCAATTTGGCAAAGTGAAAACCGGTGCGCACGCGGGTGTCATTGGTTGATCCATCATCAAGAAATACGAGAATATCCTGGTACGTCACATTTGTGTCCTATGTTGAGTTAGTGAGACATAAGAACCGGAACCACCATTGATGACAGTAGACTGGCGGTAACGGTTCCGAAAATTTTCTGTTTCAGTGTCGGTGTGCCATGTCCACCCATAATCAACAGGTCGACATTATGCTCGGTCACCTGATTCTGGATGACTGATGATACAGAATTATTACCGGGATTAACCTTGCGCTTACAGGCCTTGATACCGTGGTTCTGGAGATGCTTTACCAGACTTTCAACCAGAACCTCACTTTTAGTCGCTTGCTGTTTTTTACTTTCCACGACGAGGATACAAACATCTCCGGCCTTTCTGAGCAAAGGTATCGCATCATGCACTGTACGGTTTACAGAAGGCGTTCCATCCCAGGCAATCAGCACGCGTTGCACCGGTGTTTTCTTATGCCCGGTATATGGCATGAAATAGACCGGGCGCCCGCTAAGCAATAGCACCTTCTTGGCAAATTCCTGCATGCGCTCGTAGTTATCCCTGGCTGGATTAGGCTGGCGCAGGATAACCAGATCATAGTTACGCGCATAGTGTGCCATCTTCTCTGCGCTGTTAGCCGAATCCCCGTAAATGGTCAGGGTATCGGTATCCAGTCCAGCCGCCTTCGATGCCTGGTTAAAATGAGTCAGCGTTTTGTCAGCCATGCGCTCACTCATGCGCGCTACAGCCTTGTCATCACTGTTCGGCGCATGAAATGGTTTCATGGAACCGAGCACCGCGCCAGTCAGATTGGCACCGTGTCTTTTGGCTAACGTAATACCGGTATCTACCCTGTCAGGGTTAGACTTGCCATCGTCGAGAAAAAGCAGAATATCCCTGATCATCTAGATGGCGAGATATTCGTGACGCAACTCCTCGTTATCCAGCACTTCCTGGGCCGTACCATCAAACACGATGTTACCCATATCCAGAATCAGAGCTCTGTCAGCCAGCCTTAAAGCAGCAACTGCATTCTGCTCAACGATAATGGTGGTAATACCATACTGCTTGATACTGTCTACGATACTGGCAATTTCCTGCACGATAACAGGCGCCAGTCCCTCGTAAGGCTCATCCAGCAATAACAGTTTTATGTCACGCGCCAGTGCACGCGCCACTGCCAGCATCTGCTGCTCACCACCTGACAGGGTAGTACCCATCTGGTTACGACGTTCAGCCAGCCTTGGAAAATGTTCGTAAATACGGTCTATGGTCCAGCCAACCGGCGGGGCGATCTGCGCCAGTTCCAGGTTTTCCTGCACCGTCAGCCCCTGAATGATGCGACGGTCTTCAGGTACCAGCCCCACGCCAGCCTGTGCCGCCTGATAGGAAGCCATTTTGTGCAATGGCTGATGGTCAAGCCAGATCTCTCCATGAGTGACCTGGGGACTGTCCATGCGTGCAATGGAACGCAAAGTGGAGGTTTTGCCGGCGCCATTTCTTCCCAACAACGCAACAACTTCACCCTCACGGATATCAAAGTTCACTCCCTGTACGATATAACTTTCGCCATAGTAGGCATGCATATCCCAGCAGGAAAAAAATGAAGGCGCCGAACCCAGGTTCTGAACTGCTTCAACTCTGTCGGTGACTTCAATATCACCCACTAATGGATCATGACTATTCATCGTCAGCCTCCTCACCCAGGTACGCTTCTCTTACTTTTGGATTGTTCTTGATTTCTTCAGGCGAACCTGTCGCGATAATGCGACCTTGCGCCAATACACTGATGGTATCTGCCAGGCTGAATACCACGTGCATGTCATGCTCAATGATTATCTTGGTCATGCCGCGTTCCTTGATCTTCTTGAGCAGGTCAATGGTACGGTTGGTGTCGAGGCGTGCCATACCGGCGGTTGGCTCATCCAGCAGCAGCAAGGCTGGTTCCTGTATCAGCCCCATGGCCAGTTCCAGGCGACGCTTGTCACCACGTGAAATACTGCCAGCATGCTGATCGGCAAAACGATCAAGGCCAACATCAGCCAGAATATGCATGGCATGATCACGTATCTCGGTTTCCCTGGACAGGGTGGCAAACGGATTAAACTTGAAGGTTCCATCACGTTTCGCCAAAGCCGGGATCATGGTGTTTTCCAGCAAGGACAGGTCAGGAAAAATTTCCGGGGTCTGGAAAACACGTACCATGCCCGCGTGGTTAATATCATGCGGCTCCATACCGATCATGTCATGCCCATTGAACATGACGGACCCGGTATCCGGAACCAGGCGCCCGATGCAGCAGTTCAACAGGGTGGACTTGCCGGCACCGTTGGGGCCGATAATCGCATGGATTTTTCCTTCTTCAACTTTCAGGTTGATATCAGACAGGGCATGCAAACCGCCAAAGGTCTTGTTGACGTTACTGATTTCAAGAATATTGCCCATTATTTCTCTCCCTCAGTTTTCCCAGTAGTTTTACCTGATGATTCTGAAACTACATCCTCAGCAACTTCATTTTCAGACTTGCCAAACATTCTGCTCAATCTGCTGAAACCTTCCATCAGACCACCTGGCAGGAAGATAACCACAATCATGAACAACGCACCCAGGGTCAGATGCCAGCCTTCGCCCACGAATGGCGAAGAAATCACCACCATGATATTTTCCAGCCCGGTTGGCAGGAAGTTCCAGACTTCACGCAACGCGGTTTCGTTCAGGGCCGAGAAAATATTCTCGAAGTACTTGATGATACCCACACCCAGCAGAGGACCAATCAATGTACCCATGCCACCAAGTATGGTCATCAGCACCACCTCGCCGGAAGCTGTCCATTGCATACGCTCGGCACCGGCCAGTGGATCGGTTACGGCCATCAAAGCACCTGCCAGGCCGGCAAACATACCTGAAATCACGAAGGAAGATAAAAGGTACGGACGCGTGTTAAAACCGGTATATTTCATACGCGTCTGGTTGGATTTTATCGCTCTGAGCTTCATGCCATAAGGCGATCGGAAGATTTTCAGTGAGATATAGAATGCAATAATCAGGAACACGGCACAGAAGTAAAAACCGCTATAGCCACTCATACCGATACCAAAGAAATTGGTTGACGGCAAAGAGTCGGTAACCGGGATTCCAAACATACCGTCAACAACACGTGGATCTTTCAAGGTTAGCTGAAGACCTGTCTCACCATTGGTGATTGGCGTCAGTACCGAGTAAGCCAGACTGTAAGACATCTGCGCAAATGCGAGGGTCAAAATCGAAAAGTAAATCCCTGAACGACGCAGACTGATATAACCAATCAACAGGGAAAACAGGCCAGCCACAATCACCGCAAAGATGATCGCTGGCAACACATTCATCGACAGCAGTTTAAAACTCCAGACTGCCGTGTAGGAACCCACGCCGAGGAATGCCGCATGACCAAATGACAGGTAACCGGTTAAACCGAACAGAATATTAAAACCAATGGCAAAAATACCAAAGATGGCAAATTTCTGCAGCAGGTCCGGATAATCGGCACCAATCGGCGCCAGCCAGATCGGTGCAGTCAGTACAACCGCGGCAAAGGCGATCATCACCGCCATGTTGCTTTTGAATATTTCTTTCATTTTTAGTCCTCCATCACACCTTCACGGCCCAGCAGACCGCGAGGACGTACCAGGAGCACAATAACCGCTACCAGGTAAATAATAATCTGGTCAATGCCAGGCAGAATCTGTTTAACCTCGTTCATCGAGGCAAAAGATTGCAGAATACCGAGCAGGAAGCCGGCCAGTACTGCCCCTTCAAGCGAACCCATTCCACCGACTACCACTACAACGAAAGACAGCACCAGGAAGTCCATCCCCATGTGATAATCCGGAGGGAGAATTGGTGTGTACATCACGCCTGCCAAACCGGCCACAACCGCAGCCAGTCCAAATACAATGGTAAAGCGTCTTTGCACGTTAATACCGAGCAAGCCGACAGTTTCACGATCAGCCATACCGGCACGCACCACCATACCGAAGGTAGTAAATCTCAGGAATGCGAACACACCGAAAATGACGACCGCGGCAAAGCCGAGGTAGATCATCCTCCAGTAGGGGTAAACCAGGTTTTCAGACAGACCCAGCCAGGCACCAACAGGCGCACTGCCGGAAACAATATCAGGAGCCGGTGTCGGGATCGGGTTAGCGCCAAAGTTAGCTTTGACAATTTCCTGTATAACAATCGCCAAACCGAATGTAACCAGGATCTGATCTGCATGTGCTCTTTTGTAGAAGTGCTTGATCAGGCCGCGCTCCATGGCAACTCCGATCAGCAGCATGATGGGGATGGCTATCAATATCGATATTGGCACCGACCAGTCGATAATGGTTGTACCGACATCCCCCCACCATATCTCGAGGTAAGGCACCTCCTTATACGCCTCAAAGAAAGTGATACTTTCATCTCTGACACGTTCAGAAATTGTTAATAGCTTCTGTACAGAAACCGCACAGAACGCACCTAGCATAAATAAGGCACCGTGAGCAAAATTCACTACACCCAGTGTGCCAAAAGTCAGTGTCAGTCCGAGGGCAATCAGTGCATAGGCCCCGCCCTTGTCCAGACCGTTTAGAATTTGTAAGAGAATCTCATCCATAACAGTGCAATATTATTTTTATCAGGAAAAAAGAAAAAGCCGGCTACCCGAAGGTAGCCGGCTGGTTCAAGCCGCTTTATTAAGCGTTACAGCTACCCAGCTGGCCTTCATAGCCTTCCATAGTTGGGCTGTACTCAACTTTGGCACGTGGAGTAACTTCAACAATATCCAGCAGATCAAACTGTGAAGTTGGGTTTTCATTACCTTTCACAACCAGTACATCTTTAAACGCCTGGTGATCTTCTGCACGGTACTCGGTAGGACCGTTACCCATACCGTCGAACTTGTGGCCTTCCAGCGCTTCAATCACGCCGCATGGATTAAAGGTACCTGCTCTTTCACAAGCATCTGCATATTGCAGAGCCTGTACGTAACAGGTGTGAGCTGCCTGCGATGGTGGGAAACCGTACTCGGCACCGAAGGATTTAACGAATGCCTTGGAGCCTTCGTCAGTCAGTGACCAGTTCCAGTTGGTTGAACCGTAGATGCCTTTGATGTTGTCGCCAGCACCCTGCGCCATCAGACGTGAGAACAGAGGTACAACGATCTGGAAGTCTTTACCGTTAACCTGCTTGTCACGCAGACCGAACTGCACAGCCTGGGTCAGAGAGTTAACCATGTCTTTACCGTAGTGGTTAAGAACCAGAACATCAGCACCAGAGTTAAGCACAGGAGTAATGTACTGAGAGAAGTCACCGGCACCCAACGGGGTACGAACGGCTGCTTTAGTCTGCCAACCCAGGGCTTCAGTGTATTTCTTGATGGAACCTTCCTGTGACCAGCCCCAGTTGTAGTCAGCCGTCAGGTGGTAAGCGGTACGGTCTTTACCCATCTCTTTTTCCAGGATAGGAGCCAGCGCAGCACCAGACATTTCAGTGTTGAAGAAATGACGGAAGCCATGCTTACGACGGTCTTTACCCGTGGTGTCATTGGAGTGCGTCAGGCCAGCCATGAAAATGACGCCAGCTTCCTGGCAGTATGCCTGCACAGCTACTGCAACACCGGAAGAAGAACCACCGGTAATCATCAGGGCGCCATCTTTCTCAACCATACGCTTGGCAGATGAACGGGCAGCGTCAGATTTGGTCTGGGTATCACCAGTCACATAAGCGACTTTCTTGCCAAGAATACCATTGCCTTTCAGAGAAAGAGGTTTCATGGTCTGCAGCATACCGCCGTCGCCTTCACCGTTGAGGTGTTTGACAGCCAGTCTGTAAGCGCGCAGTTCGTCAGCACCCTCGTCGGCGTATGCGCCAGTCTGAGGCACGTTGAAACCCAGGGTTACGGTAGCGCCTTTCGGCTCGTTGACGTAGGCGTTAGCACCCTTGACGAAAAACATCGGCGCTGCGCCAACTGCGGCACCTGCGGCTGATGCTTTCAGGAAACCACGGCGAGAGAGAGTTGAAAATTTATTATCATCAGACATGTGAGTCTTATCCTCCAGTTTGTCCTTGTTTGTAAGTGTAATTTTGTTTTTTCCGAGAATAATGCTGTTCTCAGACTATACAAAATAGTACGTGTTGCACCTTAATTAAAGCCTGCAAACTATATCCTGCGAAAAATACCCGTAACAATTAGACTTTAGTCTATAATTTTCGGGCATTTTGAGCGTTTTTTCGTTATATTACGGTCAGTTGAGTAACGAAAAACAATAAAAATGAGCACCCAGATCATTGTCGCTGATGACCACCCGCTGTTTCGATCAGCCATTGCCAACCTGCTGCAGAGGCTGGAACAGAACATTATCATTGAAGAAGTTGAGAGCTTTGATACCCTGACGGCCTGGCTGTCGGCCGCAAATTCTCTGCCTGGCCTGGTGCTTCTTGACCTGAAACTACCTGATGTCAATGGACTGGATGGCTTGCTGACCCTGAAAAAGCAGTATGCCGAACTTCCCGTTGCCATCGTCTCCGCCTACGATGATGACAAGGTCATTCAACAGACCCGTGAGTACGGCGCCAGCGGCTTTATTTCCAAAAGCCTGGAAATGGACGACATGGTCAAGGCCATCAAGCGCATTCTGGAAGGCGATTTGTGCTTTCCCGACTGCATCAGGGAAATCACAGAGGCTGAATCCCGGGGCGGATTCAAGGACCTGACGCCGGCGCAACTAAAAGTGTTGCAGTTACTCAAGGAAGGCAAGCCCAGTAAAGCCATGGCAGACACGATTGGCGTGACTGAGGCCACGATCAAGGCACATCTAACCACGATTTTCCGCAAACTCGGCGTCAAGAACCGCACACAGGCTGTGATTGCTGCCAATGAGCTGGATTTGCCGGACGAGTTTTAATTCTGAAAAGGCTTTACCTCACCCCCCAGCCTCATTTCAGAATATAAGACTGAAGCAATGACCTGAGCTTGGCTGGTTCTGCCGGTTTAGGCAGGAACTGGTAACCTGAGTCGATGACTTGCTGTTTCAGCACTGCATCCTGTTCAGCGGTCATCATAATGCCGAAAAAGTTATCCCCAACCTGCTGGCGGTAGTAATCCATAAGTTCAAGTCCATTCATCTGCTGCTGCAACTGGTAGTCCATGATCAATACATCAAAGCGCTCACCGGATTTCACCAGGGTCTTGAAATCATCAACCGACTGGGTAGAGATGACAAACATGCCCCAGCGTTGTAACAAAACCTTGCCTGCTTTGAGAATCTCGGCATCATCATCCACATGAATAACCCTCAACCCTTCAATAGAACCGGGCTCATTGAATATCTCCGGGCTGCTGTCTTCACTGATTGAATCTTCCAGATAACGGGGAATAATTACCTGAAAGCAACTTCCCTCGCCAACACGTGAACGCACGCGAATTTCATGTCCCAGCAACTGGGCAGCCTGCTTACCTATAGCCAACCCAAGACCGACACCATCACCTGCCTTGTGATCAAGCTGGGTAAAAGCCTTGAAGATTTCTTCCTGCTTTTCAGGTGCAATACCCGGCCCTGAATCACGCACTTCAAGCATCAGCTTACCCTGGTAACGACGACATAAAACGATGACGGCCCCGCTTTCGGTATAACGAATGGCATTGGCGACCAGGTTCTGCAGAATACTCAACAGCAGTGACCTGTCACTTGTAGTCATTACCGATGATGGAGCTATCCTGAAACGCAGGCCTTTCTGACTGGCACTGACGGAAAATTCGTTCTCGATGGAGTCAAACAATTCCTGCACGGCGAAATTTTTTATTTCCGGTTCAAGTAAACCTGAATCCATTTTTGACAGGTGCAACAGCGAACGCAGCAAAGATTCCGCCGTTTTCAAGGCCCCCAGGGCATTATTGGCCAGCAGTTGCTTGCTTTCATCATCAACAAGGTCCTCCTGCAAAGCGCCAAGATACAGTTTTGATGCTCCCAGGGGCTGCAGCAAATCATGGCTGGCAGCAGCCAGGAAGTGGGTTTTGTTATTCAGCACTTCTTCAAGCTGCTGGTTAACCACTGACAACATTTCGGTACGTTCTTCGACCTTGGCTTCGAGAGTTTCATTAATTTTTTCCAAACGCTTTTCGGCTTTTTTCAATGGCGTGATATCTGTATAGGTGGTGATATAGCCACCATCCGGCATGCGTGCTCCTTCCGTCTGAATGGTTTTGCCATTCTGCCAGTCACGCACAAACACGTAAGCCTCACCGTTGCGAAGATATTCAAGCCGTTTCTGGATGCGGGACTCCAGGTCTTCATCAAGCCTGGGCCCATAACCTCTTTCGACGTTATGGCGAATCACTTCTTCAATAGGCTTACCTACCCTGATGAAATCCGGGGCGTAATTAAAAAACTCGATATATTGCCGGTTCCAGGCGACCAGGCGCAGGTCGCCATCCACCACGCTGACAGCCTGGCCAATATGGTCCAGCGTTGTCTGTAACAGCTCCCGGTTAAATTCGATAGCCTGACCGGTCTGATCAATGAAACCATAAAGGTTTTGTGGAGCAGCCTGCTCAGGCATGGCTGCAGAACGGATCAAATGCTCGGCGGTGGCTGTACCTATACTACCCGCCAGCAAGCGTTCACATAACTGCCGAAATTCCGGATCAGCCGCCTGTGCATGTATCCTGTCAATGTCATAGCCATGCTCAATGAAATATTCCCTGCTGCGCTTTTCACCGGTAAAGCGGATGCACAACTCAAACAGGTCAGCGACCTGGAACTGATAGTTTTCATGACTTAAGACCGCCGCCCTGTTCTGGTCGATGTAAGAGGATGCCTGCAGGCGGTCAACCAGCCTGGGCTGGGCCTTGATGGAAAAAAACCAGTAGGCTGAAATATTGAACAGCAAACTCCAGAACACCCCGTGTGTCAGCCTGTCATCGAACTCGATACCAAACAGTTGTACCGGGTTAAAAAAGGCATCACGATCTGCCAGCAGCTGGATAAATTCAAAAGGCATCCATTCGGAATTCGCCAGTGAGGGCAGGAATAAACAGTAGATCCAGAAGAAAAAGCCAAATAGCAAACCGGCAATCACACCATTGCGATGCCCCTTGTGCCAGTAGACCGCACCCCAGATAGCCGGAAGAAACTGGATGGCTGCCGCAAAAGAAATCAGGCCAATGCTTTGCAATGATCCATCGGTACCACCGATATAGTAATAGCCGTAGGCCATTAACAGCAGTACAACAATGGTAGTCTGCCTCACTATGAGCAGCTTGGAGTGAATTTCCTGACGGTTGGTACTTTTGTAAAAACGCACCAGTAACGGAAAGATCAGGTCATTGGACACCATGGTACTCAGAGCCAGGGTAGCCACAATCACCATGCCGGTAGCAGCAGAAAAACCGCCAAGATAACCGAATATTGATAACAGCTCATTGTGCTCAAACATCGGTATCAACAACACGAACAGATCAGCATTCTGTTTACTTTCAATCAGATGAATACCGGCAGCGGTAATGGGCACTACAGCAATACTGAAAAGCAGCAGGTAAAGCGGCAACCCCCAGCGTGACAAGCCCTCGCCGCCACGCGCCTCGACCGCCAGCACATGGAACTGACGCGGCAACAGGAAAATCGCCCCGGCGGCGAGAAAAGTTTTCGTGAGCAGCCCGGTATTCCAGTCAAGCTCATTGAATGGCATGGCGAGAATATCTGCAGTCTGCAGATTAGGGGTCCGTTGAGCCAGTGAATCGACGATATCGTAAGCCAGAAAAGCGATCGCACCGAAAGCCAGCAGCTTGACGATGGATTCGAAACTGATGGCATGAATCAGCCCCCTGTGATGCACCGAGGCATCGATGGAACGCGCACCAAACAGAATTGAAAAAATAGCCAGAATGATAGCCAGTGCAAAAGCTGAATCGGTCAGTGGCGAACTGCTGTGAAAGGTTTCAATACCTGCCAGAGTATCATAGGAGTTAGATATCGCTTTTATTTGCAAGGCAATGTAAGGCATGGTACCGACGAAGGCAATGACCGTTACCAGCGCTGACAGGCTGTTGCTTTTACCGTAACGCGTGGCGATAAAGTCAGCGATGGAAGTTGTTTTGTGAAGCTTGGCAGCTTCAATAATTTTTTTCAGAAAAGGAAAGAAGAAAACAAAGACCAGAATCGGCCCCAGATAAATGGTGAAGAACGACCAGCCTGAATTTGCGGCGGTACCTACAGCACCATAGAATGTCCAGGAGGTACAGTAAACAGTTAAAGACAGCGTATAGATATAAGGCTGGTAACGCGAAACCCGCCCGGAAGGCTGATTATCTCCGCGATAGGCAATGAAAAACAGGATTGCCAGGTATACAGCGGTACTGACAATAAGGATTTCATTGCTGATCAGCATCGGGAAACCCTATTTGTTGCTGTATTCACCCTTTTCCATTTTCTTGGCTTTTTCAAGCACCATGGACTCCAGCGATTTTTTGTATTCAAATACTTCCTTGCGCAGCGCCTGATCGGAAGTTCCCAGTATCTGGGCTGCCAGAATCCCCGCATTTTTAGCCCCGTTGACTGCCATGGTGGCAACCGGCACACCCGGAGGCATCTGCACAATAGACAGCAATGAGTCTTCACCATTGAGTGCTGAATTTTTTACCGGAACACCAATGACGGGAATTGGTGTAATCGCAGCGACCATGCCGGGTAGATGAGCCGCCCCACCTGCTCCGGCAATGATGATGCGTAAACCATTTTTTTCGGCGTTATAGGCATACTGGTACATACGTGCCGGAGTGCGATGTGCGGATACAATAGTCACCTCGTGAGGAATCGAGAAATACTCAAGCATTTCAGCCGCCTGACCCATGACCGGCAGGTCAGAGTCACTACCCATGATGACACTCACAATTGGAGTTACGTTACTCATATCTTGTGTTCTCCTTCAATGGCGAAAGCCTTTTTTACCTGTTCGGCCCTGTTCCAGGCTGTTTGAATGTCTTTATCCAGAACCGTTACATGTCCCATTTTACGATAGGGTTTGGTTACTGCCTTGCCATACAAATGCACACTCACCCCGGGGATCGCCAGTGTCTCATTCATACCCCGTATCACAGGCCGGCCCTCAAAACCGGGCTCACCCAGCAGGTTGACCATGGCGGCTGGTGATAACAGCTCTGTATCCCCCAGTGGCATGTTCAGTATAGCCCTGACATGCTGTTCAAACTGGTCAGTGACATTGGCTTCGATAGATTGATGCCCAGAATTGTGCGTGCGCGGGGCAACCTCATTGACCAGCAACTCACCCGTTTTGGTCAGGAACATTTCCACACCAAAGATACCCACCCCTTCAAGTGCCTGTACTGTCTTCATACCCAGCTGTTGTGCGTTGATGGCTATATAGTCATCAATACGTGCTGGTGCCAGCAAAACATCCAGCACGTTGTGACCTTCAACGAACACCATTTCCACAACCGGATAGGCTTTGCACTCACCGTGTGCATTACGAGCCACAAGAACGGAGATCTCTTTTTCGGCTTCAACAAATCTTTCGATCAGCGAAGGCACAGGCAGGTTTTTTTCAAAATCTTCTGCTGTTTTCATCACCGACACACCACGGCCATCATAACCACCACGTCGTGCTTTCTGGACCAGCGGGTAACCAAAATCGGCAAAAACCTGCTCATCGGGCTCTGCTGTTTCCATAAAATCCGAGGTTGGAATACCGGCATCCCGCAGGAAAACTTTCTGGGTCAGTTTATCCTGAATTGTGGCCAGCACACGGGGCGCAGGTTGAATGGCAACACCGGTTTTTTCTAATTCCAGCAAAGGCTCAACATCAAGATCTTCAAGTTCAAAAGTTATAATGTCGCACTTTTCTGCCAGCTCCCGCACTTTATCCGCATCAGAATATCCGCCGACAATCTGCTGCCCGGCAGCCTGCCCGGCAGGAGAATCCGGCGAAGGATCAAGAATCACACAGGAACATCCCAGGCGCTGCGCGGCACGCGCCAGCATGAGGCCCAGCTGACCTCCGCCAATGACCCCAATGCGAGCCACAGGACAGGCGTAACCCTTGTCTGTTTCGATTGAAAAAACCATAAACCCTTGTAACCGGCCCCCTGCCGTTGCAAAGCAATCGCGCACAATACCATAAACACAAGGTTATATTCGAGCGCACATTTGGAAAACAGTAGAGGGAATAAATCAGGATGGGCCTGAAAATCAGGGTTTTGAGTCGAGTTGGATCACCTTGGAATCTTCCAGCTCAAGTTTGGCCTTCTCTACAAATTCCCCGGGCAACTCTTTTTGCACTGAAACGCCCAGATCCTTAAATTCCGAGGCCTGTTTAATGAGATTGCCACGGCCACTGTATAGCTGTTTAACAGCCAGTTCGTAGGTCTGCCTGGCATTATCGAGCTGATCACCGACTTTTTGCATACTACCAAGAAAACTGTTGAGCTTGTTATAGAATTTTTCAGCCCGGTTTGCCAGTTCAGCCGTGTGTTTGTTACGGTCTTCAAACTGCCAGAGCTGGCGCACAATGTTGAGACTGGTCAGCAGGGTTGTTGGGGTAGCCACCAGTACGTTGCGCTCGATACCTTTCTGGTAAAGCGAGTCATCATACTTGAGCGCTTCTACGTAGGCCGATTCAATCGGTATGAACATGATGACCACTTCGGGTGAATTCAGGCCCGGAAGCTTGTAATAGTCCTTGTCAGCCAGTTCGTTGATCCTGTCACTGACGGCAGAAGCATGCTCAGCCAGCGCGGTTTCCCTGTCCAGGTTGTTTTCAGCATTAACATAGCGCGTGTAGGCGGCAAGCGAAGTCTTGGCATCAATCACCAGATGCTTTTGCTGCGGCAGATAGACAATGGCATCAGGACGTTTGCGGCCGTCCTCAGTTTTAAAACTGACCTCGCGTTCGTAATCCACACCCTTGCGCAATCCCGAACTGTCGAGAACGTTTTCGAGTATCAACTCACCCCAGTTACCCTGTACCTTCTTCTGCCCCTGTAATGCATTGGTGAGCTGACTGGCCTGGTCGGTGATATCCTGGTTGAGTTTTTGCAGATGCAGCAACTCGGCTTTGAGCTCACTGCGCTGCTTGGTTTCCTCGGTATGCAGACTTTCAACTTTTTCGCGAAATCCCTTCATCTCGGCCTGCACCGGGTTTAACAGGTTCTGAATACTCTGCTGGTTGATTTCCCGGAAGGCTTTGCCCTTGTTTTCGAGAATCTCATTGGCAAGCAACTCGAAGTCCTGTTTCATCTGTTGCTTGGCATCGTTCAACAGTTTGATCTGGTCTTCGAACTGATGTTGTTTTTCATGGTGACTGGTTTTGAGACGGGTTAACTCCAGTTCCACAGCCTGTTTACTGGACTGCAGTTGAAGCAATTCTGCCTTGGTACGATCAAGTTCATCGTCACTGCGTGCCAGCTCCGCCTGCAATGACTGTTTCAGGGTATCGAGCCGAGTGATATTGATATCTGCCTGCTGCCGGGCATGTTGGGCGTTCATAAGCTGTTGCTGGAGTGATTCGCCTTGTTTTCTGGATGCATCCAGTTGCTGTTGCAGCTGTTGCTGTACCAGGGCAGAGCGCTGCAGGCGATTGCGCAGCATCAATAACAGGAATGCGGCCATCACCGCCAATGAGACAGCCACGATCACCAGGGCGATGATACCGCTATCCCGAACCCAGGTATCAATGGCAACAAGTGTTTGTTCAAAAAAGCCGGACAGGTTTGTACTCATATTTTGCTCTCGCTTTAATAATAAAAGCATACCTGATGCGAGACTCAAATCGTGAGCTTTAATGAAAACCATTGAAAAAAAATCTAATATATATTAGAATATTCGAATATTATTTATATCCAATTCTTAAGTGGTTGGCTTTTTCACTGCAAGAGAGGACAATTTCGTGAACGATCAAGAAAAACAAAGTCCGGAATCAAATCCGGAAAGAACAGCCCGCACGGCAATGGATAAACTCATTCAGCTGAATGAAAAAGCAAAAATGCAGACCGCCCCAGACCTTAACAGCCGCCTTGGCGATATTGAATCGGAATTGAAACATCTCAATGCGCGCGAAAGCGCCACCAATAAGTCATTCCGCGAACTGCTTTCTGAAACCAAAAAACATTCTGTCAGCCAGACTGCAGAACTGGAACAGGCGCGCGAAAAAATTGCCGTGATGAGTGATCAATACAAGAAGATAACTCAGGACTACCAGCGTCTTGCAGCCAGCGCCAACATACTCAGCGCCAACCTGGAACAGGCCCGTTCGGAATTCACCAATGATCTTAGTGAAATGAAACTTTCCACAAACGAACGCCTGGATGAACTGGCTGAAGGCCAGTTGCAGATGATCGAACGCGCCAACCGCATTGAAGACCGCGCCACGCAGATGGCCAAAGACATCGATTCGCGTATCAATGTTATCCGCACTACGATTGATGCTCTCGAAAATCGCATCATGGCTGAAATCAGGGAAATCGCCGAACAGTCGGAACAACGCGACGAAGCCCTCACCGTGCGCACTGACATGATCGAAGAAAGCTTCGGCAATGAAATGGCTGACGTACGGCAGGCTCATACCGAACTGGTCAACCTGCTGGACGACAAGGTTGCCGAACTGATGCAGATCGATGCAGAATTGGCTGATCGCGCGCAAAGTCTTGAACAGGACACTGCTGCGCTGAAAGACAAAACAGAAGATCTGCAGCTGCAGAAAAATATCCTTGACACCCGTACTACAGGCCTCGAGGAACGCAGTGATGAACTCGAGGCAATCGCTGCAAAACAAGCGACGGCGCTGGGCCGGGTTACCGATACCATAGACCGTCACTACAAAGGTTTCGCCGTCGCACTGCTACTGATTGCCGCCACACTCGTTGTGATCAGCTATCTGCAACAGGACCGCTGGTTCAGCGCTACTGAAACTGACGCAAAAATCCAGCAGACGGTGACTGAACAGTCGGCCGTGCAAGCTGAAAACACCAACCGCATTACTGCCCTGGAAGCTCAAAGCAAGGCAGATGACGGCAAACTGGCGGTTTCAATCGAACAGCATGAACAACAGCTTGAAGCCATGGCGGCAAGCATTCAGAGTCTGCAGGAAAAAACTGAAAACAGTGAACACCGTCTGACCGCCATGAATCCATTCCGCACGTTTGGAAAAGATAACACCATACACACGACTTCCTGGCTCGATTCCCACAACAAGGAACTTTATATTGTCGAGGTGTTCAGTGCAGATAGCAAAAAAGCATTGTATGAAGCAGCCTATCGTTTCTCCAACCTGCTGGATGAAAACAACCTGTCATACGTTGAAAAAGAAATCGCCGGCGGCATCACCTACACCCTGGTATACGGTCCTTTTGAAGATATGCTAAGTGCCGAACAAGCCAGCCGACGTCTGCCCATCCTCAACTGGAACAGCCGACCTGTAGCCAGGAAACTGTCGGAAGCATTCTAGGGCAGAAGTAAACCAGCTACCTGCGTTTTACCGTGTTGGGCAGGTTGGTTTTAATGACCTTGGTCAGAATATCGATAGCTTCCTTGCGTGGGAAGGTGTTTCTGTAGACCAGTCGCACGGTACGAAATGCATCCTTGATTTCAAGCTTGCGAGTGACAATACCCGAACCTGTCATCCATGAGCCCTGCATCGCCAGGGCCGGCACCAGCGTACTGCCATAGCCTGCACTGACCAACTGCAACAGGGTTTCAAGGCTGGCAGCCCTGAGATCAGCAGAAACATCTTCGAGTTTATTTTCATCCACCCCACAGACATCCATAACCTGACGAGCCAGGCAATGACCATCGGCCAGCAGCAGTAAATCTAGTTTTGCCAGGTCACGACGATTGATCTCTTCCTTGGTATAGAGCTCATGATCTGTATGATGTGCCAGCCAGAAGGGTTCATCAAACAGTTGAACTTCTTGCAGGTCAGCATCATCCGGCGGAGTGCCAAGAATCGCCACATCGATTTGGTGGGCACGCAAATCATCAAGCAGGTTATCTGTGGTCTCCTCCTGCAATACCAGCTTCATTTGGGGATATTCTTTTTTCAGAGGCATGAGAATCAATGGCATCAGGTAGGGACTGATGGTTGGAATAGCACCGACCCTCAGCGGCCCTGCAAGCGGGTCATCGTGGGCACGCGACAACTGCACGATGGCATCTGCCTGCTCCAGTAACAGCTTGGCATGCTGCAGTACCATTTCACCCACCGGCGTAATAGCAACCGAACGATTAGTGCGTTCAAATAAACTGACACCCAGTTCTTCTTCCAGCTTCTTGATCTGCCCGCTCAGGGTTGGCTGGCTGACAAAACAGCGCTCCGCCGCCTTGCCAAAATGCATGGTTTCACTGACAGCAACAAAATATTTGAGATCTCGTATATTCACAATGACAAATTTGCATGATCAAACAGACCAGATCAAGTTATTCATGCCAAAATAATCTAATCAGCTAGAATATCTGGAACCAGGCAGGGATCAAAAAAATAAAAACATGACAGATCAAGCACCACCCAATCCAGCAGGCAACTCCAACCGACAGTTGAATATGGTCGAAAGACTGGCTCGCCTCAACGAGATAGGCATAGCTTTATCATCAGAGCAAAACATCAATGTTTTGCTTGAAATGATTCTGTCCAGCGCCAAGGAAATCACCAACGCTGATGGTGGCACACTCTATACACGAGAAGGGAACGAGCTGGCATTTACAATTCTGATGAACAACTCGTTAAATACGCACCTTGGAGGGACTTCCAGTGAAATGTGCCAGTTACCTCCAGTAAAAATGTTTGAACCGGATGGCAGACCCAACATTCATAACGTCGCTGCCTTTTCTGCCGTCAACAAGCAAACCGTGAATGTGGATGACTCATACACCAGCGAAAATTTTGATTTCAGCGGAACCAAAGCGTTCGACCAAAAGATGAACTACCGATCCGAGTCTTTTTTAACGGTACCCATCATTGATCACCAGGATAAGGTCATCAGCGTTTTGCAGCTAATTAACGCCAAGAACCATGAAAATGATGAAGTTATCCCCTTTTCCCAGGAAGATCAGCAACTGGTTGAGTCCCTGGCCTCCCAGGCTGCCGTGGCGCTGTCCAACAAGCGCCTCATTGATGACCAGAAAAAGCTGTTTGAGTCTTTCATTGAATTAATTGCAGGGGCAATTGATGACAAGTCACCCCACACCGGTGGTCACTGTCGCCGCGTACCCGAACTGACCATGCTACTGGCACAGGCCACGATTGATACCAAGCAAGGCCCCATGACCGACTTCAGCATGTCGGAAACTGATTTCTATACGCTTAAAATCGCCAGCTGGCTTCATGACTGTGGCAAGATTATTACTCCCGAACATGTCGTCGATAAATCCACCAAACTGCAGACGATCCACGACCGTATTCATGAAGTGGATACACGCTTTGAAGTCATAAAACGTGATGCCAGAATCCGTTACCTTGAAGCATTGGCCAGTAGCGATGCCACCGATGATGGGCTGCGGGAACAGCTGGCAGCCGACTATCATCAACAGATATCTCAACTGGAAGATGACCAGGTCTTCCTGCGCATGGCAAATATCGGTGGTGAATTCATATCTGAGGAACACAAACAGCGTATCAATGAAATCGCCAAACGCCAGTGGACAGATTCAGATGGAAAGCAACGTAACTTGCTCAATGAAGATGAAATCTACAACCTGCATATTGCACGTGGCACGCTGACTGACGAGGAAAGGGCAATCATCAATGGCCATATGGCAGCAACTATCAGGATGCTTGAATCCCTGCCTTACCCGGACCATCTTAACAAGGTGCCAGAATACGCTGGCGGACACCATGAAAAAATGGATGGCACGGGCTATCCCAAGGGCCTTACCCGTGAACAAATGTCGATTCCGGCGCGCATCATGGGAATCGCTGATATTTTTGAGGCCATTACCGCACCGGACCGCCCTTACCGCAAAGGCAATACCCTGTCCGAGGCATTAGATCTGCTTGGCACTTTCAAAATGAATGACCATATCGACCCTGACCTGTTCGATGTGTTCATACGCGAAAAAGTCTATGAAAAATATGCCAGGGAATTCCTTGCGCCTGAACAGATGGACAAGGTTGATATCAATGCTATCAAGGGATATCAGCCCTGATCAGAAACCGTCTCGGCAGCTACAAGTACACGGCGATGCTATGAAATAAGCCGCGTGTAGTGGGCTTTGAGGCCATCATAAAGGTCCTGCTGGAAGGTCGGACTGTCTGTATCGAGTCCGGCGACAGTCTCAACCAGGTATTCATTGTCTTCCTTTCCACCCCAGAGCTTCTGATAGGTACCCTGTTTATAGCCATGATCCTGCCGGAAAAAATTCAGCACATTTTTACCAATGTATCCGCGGTAAAGATCGTCCAGGGTCAAACCGGCAGCCAGCATCAATTCTACAAATGCCCCGATATCCGCATGACGATGATTGAGGGTGTTGCCTGCCAGCGTTTCTATGGCGACGGGAATAGCAACTTTGTCTCCGGTCGATTGCAATACGTTGACGATATTATCGGCAATATCATCAGGATTGCTTGAGGCTTCCAGAAAATCACTGAGAATGAAATGCCAGATATCGACAATCTCCAGGATCACCTGTTGCATATCGGGCTCCTGGTGTTTCCACCATTTCCAGCCATAGTGATCCAGCATTTCAGCGCATTCTATCCAGATAGCCCGGTACCACTCATTACCGGCCTGGCGCCATTGCGGGTTGATGCGGGTATTCATCGCATCCTGTAGTTCGAGCATTTTTATTATTTTGTTTTTCATTGTTTCATTATTATCACAAAAGTTTAACGTCTGAGTAACTGCAATTCATGCTGGATATCGGCTTCCAGCAACCGCCTGAATTCATCCTCTGAGGTCACAGTGATATTGCCTGAGGTTTCTGACCAGGCAAAACCCGGCGTCCATTCTTCATGAACATAACTACCCTGGAATGCGCGTGAAAAACAATAGACTTCAGCAGGACGATACAACAGGTTGAAAGCCGAATTGGCCTGTTGCAAGACATCAATAAATTGCCAGGCCTCATCGCTCTTGTAGAATTTACGACAGTTTAACGGATACGACATATGACCGCCATTGTGATCCCAGCAGGAAAGCTCAACCGGATATTTTTTCTTTGAGACAAAAGTCTGAAAATGCTGATGATTAACCGAGGCATAGCCACCCAGCGAACTGTAGCCCATGCCAATTGGCATGTTTTCCCCGGTCTCTGCAAGAAATTTCCAGACAAACTCATGATCCTGAACAGAAAGCCATTGTGGTTTTTCCTTATCCGGCTCAACCACCAGCAGTCCATGTAAATCAGCAAACGGGAACTTGTTATACAGCAGACGCAGCGATTTTCCTGAAAAATCCCCTTCCCAGAAAATTTCCTTTTTCAGAAACGGTTTATTGAAATTGAAAAGCTGCGCATCATAATCCTGCCGGTTTACCTCAATCTTGCTGTCTGCATTGCGGCGCGGACGAAAGGCACGCATCGGGTTGTATTGCAGTTGCCAGATACCTGCCATGCGTTTTTCTGTTACCCGAATGTTTTCAAAACCCAATTCGAGCAGTCCACGAAACACGGCGACATCATCTACAGCCAGCGAATGTTCATCAAAATCTGCCAAATTGAAAGATTCAGCCCAGTCGTCAAAACGCTGTTTGAGCAACGGTTTCATTTCAGAATACAGCTGTCTGTCATAGCTGGCATTGGCCAGCACCAGAATAAAGGCACCCAGTTCTTCTGCTGCCAGCATGGCTTTCAGGCCATCCCTAAAGGCGCTTCTCAAATTATCTTCGGAGGTAAAAATGGCATGCATGTCTAGTGATTAATGATCATGTGAACATTTGTGTTCATGTTTATCTTCCTGCGAACCCGGTACCGGGTCAAAGCCACCCTCGTGGAACGGATGACAACGTGAAATACGCTTTATACCCATCCAGCTGCCTTTGAGAGCACCATGTATTTCAATAGCTTTAACCATGTAGGCAGAGCACGTTGGAGTGTAGCGGC
>Ga0180433_10003938_pt1 | contig 21266 bp, 18 predicted proteins | sample SS_ome_8_FD_132980 | JGI IMG/M metagenome (GOLD analysis project Ga0180433, IMG submission 132980) | Hypersaline lake sediment archaeal communities from the Salton Sea, California, USA - SS_1_D_1 metaG | ecosystem: Environmental > Aquatic > Non-marine Saline and Alkaline > Hypersaline >... | reverse complement strand
GGAGAAGCTCTTCGATTTGCCGTTCAATCGGCCAATGGCCAAAGGCGAGGATGAACGGCATGACCATACCGGCTACAGGAACCAGCATCAGCAGTCCGAGGGCCCAGGCATAGCCCGCCTTGTGGAAGATCCTGCAACAGATGACAGCCTTAATCACGATTGCCGCCAGAGACAGCAGCACCAGAAAGATGGCTACAAGGACGACCACGACCGGTCCAATGGCCGCGAAGAGCTCCTCGGTATGTATGCCGATCGATTCCATTCTCTTTCCCTTTCATAAATCGCTGTTCAAAAACCGCAAGCAACGATGCAACCTGTCGCGACAACACTCAGCCGAGATTTCTGCGATAGTATATTGCGCCTGGGTCGTCGGTGTAAACTGATTTTGGAAAAATGATAGAAATTACCGGCAATCGTTGCTACAATGCCGGTCGCTGACTTGACGATTCGCTGTTTTTTCGAGGAATTCCGGAAATGAGGCAACGAGAGCATCTTACGCCCTACGGCAACAAGCCCATGGTCACCCCCATCGTCTCTGCGGTCAATTATGAGTATGTTTCTTTCGAGATACTGCGCCAGATTACGGACGGCGAGATTGACGGCTACACGTACCACCGTGACGACAATCCGACGGTGCGCGCGGTGGAGAAAGAAATCGCTGCCATGGAAGAGGCTCCCGATTGTGTGATCTGCACGACGGGCATGGCGGCGGCGACGATGATTTTCTTCACGTATCTCAAGGCCGGCGATCAGCTCATCATATTTCACGATACGTACGGCGCCAATTACAAGGTGTCACTCATGCTGGCGAGGTTCGGCGTGGAAGTCACCTGGCTCGACGCCAGTCAACCGGAAAAGGTCGCCGAGCACATCAAAGCCAATACCAGGATGATCTTCTGCGAGACACCGAGCAATCCTTTGGTTAAGGTGCTCGACATCCGGTATCTGCGCAAGCAGGCCGACCGTGTCGGGGCGATGCTTGTTGTTGATAATACCGTGGCCACGCCATACCACCAGTTGCCCTTGACGCTGGGCGCAGATCTGGTTGTGCACAGTGCCACGAAGGCGTTGGGCGGACACAACGACCTCATGGCCGGGGCGATTGCGTGCTCTACGAAGCAGTACTACGACGAGCTCTGGTTTACGCGGCAGGCGATGGGGACCACGCTTGATGCCTTCTCTGCGTCACTTCTGGAGCGTGGCTTAAAGACGTTCGAGATGCGAGCCGCCAAGATGTCGGCGAACGCGATGGCCATCGCCGAGTTTCTTTGCAGCCATCCCAAGATCACACGGGTCTGCTATCCCGGCTTGCCCGGTGACCCCGGACACAAAACCGCCCGCAAGCAGATGAAAAATGGATTTGGAGGCATGCTCGCGTTCGATGTCGGAAGAAGCCAGAGACAGGCCAAGAGATTTGTAGAGAGGCTCAAGATTATTTATCACGCTGTCAGCCTCGGCTGCACCGAGACGTTGGTCTGTCTGCCTGTTCTGACCACCATGTTGTATTTGCCCGAAGAGCGACGAGTCAGTTTTGGTGTGAAGCGAAATACCGTTCGCCTGGCGGCGGGCATCGGCAATACGGCCGAACTGATTGCGGATTTGAAGCAGGCTCTGCGTTGAATATTTTTGCGTGTTTGTTCTTGACGCAGAGGCCGACGAATTGATAATTGAGAAGTTGAGTTTATAATTGCGCTGATAGCGATCGAAGAATTGTCGATTCACATCCGGGATTCGACAGGTACTTCTGAGCCGCCAAATGTGAGATTGAGGCTGAAAGGAGGCCGTTATGTTAAGGATGACGTTGACCGTGGTACTTGCGAGCGTTTTGGTCGTGTTGATGGGCTGTCGGGCGAGCAATACCGGCAGAGGCCAGATTGTACCAAGTTCATCCAGCGCGGTATCCAGTCCAATCGGCGCGGTCAATCTTACTTCCGCAAGTGAGGCCGATCTCATCGAGCAGGTGGTGATCAATCGGCAAGCGTATCGCCATGGACTGGAGTTACTGGTGAGCTATTACACCCGGATGGGCAACAACATGAAGCTGACGTGGGCACAGAAGGAATTGTCGGCGTTGATTGCCATGCCGAAGTACAAATACATCATTGATGCACAGCCGGCCGGACCTGACTTGAAAGCGACGACCCTGATCCCGGAGGCGGATGTGCTCTATCAAGAGGGCAGACAACTGGAGAAGGATGCCGGCATACTGCCTTTCGCAAAGAGTGAGGAGTTGTTGCGATTGGCTCTGGAAAAGTACAATCAACTGATCAGCAGGCATCCGTCCAGTGACAAGATCGACGACGCTGCGTTCCACGCCGGCGGCATCTATGAATATTTCAAGGACTATAACATTGCACTGCTGTACTATCAGAGGGCGTATCAATGGGATAAAGAAACGCCCCATCCGACAAGATTTAAGGCGGCGTATATTCTGGACAGGCACATGCACCGCAGGGCGGAAGCGTTAGACCTCTATCGAGAGGCTGTCCGTGAGGACAGCGAATTCGAAGAGTGGACGATATTTGCTCGCAAGCGTATCAAAGAGCTCACCGGCGAAGAGCAAAGCACGCAATGATGCCGGCACGGCGTCGGCTCTTCTGCAGCAGGACTATGGGTCTGACGGCATATCAGACCCTTTTTTTGTGTAAAAAATGCTGTCGGAACTTGAGCAAAAGGTAGCCGGTTTTGTGCGGGCCAACGCGTTGTTTGACTCAATGGACGCGGTATTGCTGGCTGTTTCCGGCGGGGCCGATTCCATGGCGCTCCTGTATGCGATGTGTGCGCTCAAGAGCCGGGGGATATTGTCCGCGGCGTTGTCCTGTGCGCACATAAACCATCAGTTGCGCGGCGTCGAGGCCGATGAGGATGAAGCTCTCGTCCGGTTGCAAGCGGAGGAACTGAAGCTGCGTGTGATTTCGAGGCGGATAGATGTGCAGGGTTTTGCCCGCGCGAACAAGCTGTCCATTGAGACTGCCGCCCGCAATTTGCGAAGGGAAACCTTGCTGACTATTGCCGGGGACAACGGTTGCAGCGCTGTCGCAACCGGGCACCAGAAAAACGACAACGCCGAAACAGTGCTGCAGCGCCTTGCACGTGGGACAGGCTATCGCGGCCTCGCCGGCATCTGGCCCGGCAGGACGTTCGGCGGTGACGTAAGGTTTGTCAGGCCGCTACTCTGTGTCACGAGGGATGAGATTGTTGCATATCTGCGAAAGCAAAATGTCCAATGGCGGGTGGACCACACAAACGCCGACTGCGGTTACCGACGAAACTACATTCGCCATCGACTGCTGCCGGCGTTGCAGGAGCAGTGCAGTGGTTCTGTCGTCGAGCAGTTGTCTGCGCTGGCGCAGTCGGCGCACAGGTTCCATAGACTCGTCCAAGCGCGGTCGAAAAGCGCGTGGTCCGAGTTAGCTGATGTTCGCGATGGACAAGTGACTTTCGATTTGCATCGTTTCGTGTCGGAGCCGCCGATGGTCAGGGTTGCGTTGATTCGGTGCGGTTTGGCTGCGCTCGGCTGCGGCGAGCGAGATTTGACACAGCGGCATTATGAAGGCATAGTGCGCTTGGCAGAAGGAAGTGCCGCCGGCAAGAAACTCACACTGCCGGGCCGGTTCGTGGCTCAGCGTGACGCTGGCGCCCTGGTTCTCGCTCCTGCTGGAAAAAAGGGTCGCCGCGGACAATGGGCTAAAGAGTGTGCGCAAATTACGATTCCCGGCCAGACACGTTTTGTCGGTTGTGTTATCGAGGCGGCTTTTTTGCAAGCTCCGGATACCGACTTTGAGAAATTCAAGGTAGAAAAAACGAATTGTGTGGAATGGTTTGATCGGGACAAGCTCAAGTTGCCTTTGTCGGTTCGCTTTCGAAACACAGGAGACAGATTCTGGCCGTTGGGAATGCCGGCCGAAAAGAAAGTGGGCAAATTCCTGACTGCCGCGCAGGTGCCACAGCGCATTCGACGCAAGGTGCTCATTATTGCCGACCGGGAAAAGATCATTTGGGTTTGCCCGATTCGAATTAGTGAACGAGCCAAAGTCACCGACCAAACGCAAAGAATACTTCAACTTCGCATGGCGGATATGCTATGATGAGCCAATCGAAAACGGGCATGGCAAGAAAAGGAGGTAACCGTGTGGCATGACACGCGTCGTGAATTTTTGAAGCTAAGCGGCATGAGCCTGGCGGCCATGCTGGGGCAGGCCTGCGCGAGGGATTCCCGGTTGAACGCGAGCAGGGCATCCGAAGGCAGGCCGAACATCATCTTTATACTGATTGATGATCTGGGCTGGCACGAACTGGGATGCTACGGCAACACTTTTAACGAGACTCCTAATCTCGACAAACTGGCAGGCCAGGGCATGAAGTTCACCAGCGCCTACGCAGCGGCACCGGTCTGTTCTCCTACCCGAGCCGCGTTGATGACGGGACAGTATCCGGCCAGGGTCGGCATCACGGATTATCTTCGTCCCAATGCCGCCAACCATCTTTCGACAGACTATGTCACCATCGCCGAGATGCTTCAGGGAGCCGGCTACGCCACCGGCATCATCGGTAAGTGGCACCTTACCGGCTACGCAAATCATGGTGCCGAGGAATTTGGGCCTGCTGTGCACGGTTTTGACGAAGTCATTGTCTCGGAGAACCGCGGAATCGGCGCAGGCAGCTATTTTTATCCGTATCACTTTAACCGTGAGATCGCCAAGCGTCTGCCGGGCAGAGAATATCTGGTGGACCGATGCAACCTTGAGGCGGTCGAGTTTATCGAGCGGCACAAAGATGAGCCGTTCTTTCTTTTCTTGAGTCATTATGCCGTCCACACCCGGCTGCAAGGAAAGCCAGCACTTCTCAGCAAGTATGAAAAGAAGTCAGGTGCCGGCAAGGGCAACAGGGCCAAGCGGAATAATCCGCATCTGGCTGCGCAGCTCGAGAGCATCGATGAAGGGGTCGGCATGATAATGCGCAAGCTCGATGAGCTGAGTCTGGCGGAAAAGACCGTACTGATTTTCACCGGTGATAATGGCGGCGAGGACCGCGTTACAACCAACGGTCCGCTGCGGGCGGGCAAATCCACGCTTTATGAAGGCGGCATCCGCGTGCCGTTGGTCGCTCGCTGGCCGGCGGCGGTCAAGGCGGGCCAGGTGTGCGATACGCCGGCCATAACGTGTGATTTTTATCCGACCTTTCTCGAATGTGCGGGGCTGCGAGCGGATGCAGGCCACCACGTCGACGGCGTGTCTTTGTTGCCCTTGCTAAAGGACCCGCAAGCCGACCTCGGGCGCGAGATGCTTTATTGGCATTATCCGCTGCAGAAGCCGCATTTTCTTGGCGGCCGGTCCTCCGGCGCGGTTCGGTGCAAGAACTTCAAGCTCGTAGAGTTTTTTGAAACCGGTGATGTGGAACTGTATAATCTGGCTACGGATATCGGCGAGAGACACAACCTTGCGGGGCAGTTGCCCGATAGGGCGGGCGAGCTACAACAGCGGCTCACCGACTGGCGAAGAAACCTGGGGACAAACACCGGCGCTTAATCTACAGCAACCATTTTTGTAACTGTCTGCTTGCCTGCAAAAGAGTGCAGATATGATAAACAGAAAGCAATTGCTGGAGCACGCCAAAGCCAACGACGCCAGCGACATACATATTTGTGCCGGTGCTCCGATTCTGTTTAGGGTCGGCGGGGAACTGGTGCCCGTGACGAAGGAGATTCTGACGCCCGAGCAAAGCCGGGACATATCCCTGGAGCTGCTCACGGAAGACCAGCAAAGACGGTTCGAAGAGGACCTGGATTATGATGTGATGCTGGCCGATCAGGACGGCAGATATCGGATAAACATCGGCTATTTCAACGCGGCCGTCGGAGCGACGATAAGGATTCTGCCCACCAGGCCGAGAACTATACAGGAACTGTTCCTGCCGGATATCGTTCAAGAGTTGGCCCACAGAACAAAAGGCCTGGTTCTGATCACCGGGAGCACCAGTCAGGGCAAGACGACGACGATGGCGGCCATGATTGATGATATTAACGCCGGCTTCAAGAAGCACATTATTACGATTGAGGACCCCATCGAATACGTGCATACCAATAAGAGCGGCGTCGTCAGGCAGAGGGAGGTGGGAAAGGACACGCAGACGTTCGCCAGCGGGCTGCGAGCCGCGCTGCGACAGGACCCGGACGTTATCGCCATTGGAGAAATGAGAGACTATGAGACCATCAGAATTGCGCTGACCGCGGCGGAAACCGGCGTGCTTGTTCTTTCCACCCTGCATGTGATATCCGTTGACAAGATTCTGGAGAGGCTGCTAAGTTACGCCCCTTCTGCAGATGAGGGTCAGTTGCGGTTTCTTTTAGCCGAGTCCCTGCAAGGCATTATTCATCAGGAGCTGTTGCCCACAACGAGCGACGAGCGACGGGTGGCCTGTGAGATACTGGTTGTCACCGGCGCAGCCAAAAATATCATCAGAAGAAGAGGCGGATTCTTCCTACGAAGCGTGATCGAAACCGGCAAAAAGCACGGGATGACGACGATGGTAGAATCCGTAAACGCGCTTCTTGACCAGAAGTTGATAACGGAAGGTGTTGCAAAACAGGTCTTGGTGAACTACGAATAGCTGCGGCGTAGCAGCCAAGGCGTATGCCGGAAAGAGACAAATGCAAGGAGTGCTCACGAGATGAAAAGCAAAAGATTGGATGGTTGTACGCGGCGTGAATTCCTCGAAACGGTGGGCCTGGATGAGAGAACGCTGGTTTTGTTTACGTCGGACAATGGACCGTGGCTGGGCAAAGGCAAGCACGGCGGCTCGGCCCTTCCGTTACGCGACGGCAAGTTTTCGACGTATGAGGGCGGGATGCGGATGCCCTGCATTGCGCGATGGCCCGGTCGAATTCCCGCAGGCAGTGCTTGCAGCGAAGTCTGCGCGACGGTTGATTTGCTTGCCACTTTTGCCGGACTGGTCGGCGCAAAACTGCCGCGTGACCGGGTCATAGACGGCAAAGACATCCAGCCACTTCTTTCGGCAAAGCCGGGCGCCAAATCACCGCACGAGGCGTTCTATTACTACAGGGGCAACAAACTGGAGGCTGTACGCAGCGGCAAATGGAAATTGCGCCGAACCAAGCAGACTGAATTGTACGACCTTGAAGCCGACATCAGTGAAAAGAATAATCTGGCGAGTGAGCATCCTGAAATCGTCGCGCAACTGACGAAGATGATGAAGGAATTCGACGAGCAGCTTAAGGCCAACCGCAGGCCTGCAGGAAAAGTCTCCGGTGAGAGGAAGTGACAAGGATAGAATCCGCTAATAGAACCAGGAGTATACGTGATGAGTGACAGTAGCTATTCGCGCCGAGAGTTTCTAAAAGGTGTCGGCATAGCCGGCGCATCATTTCTCTGGACAGGATGCCGGAGAAGCCCCAACCTCTTTGCCGCCGAACGGCAACATCGTCCGAACATTCTGTTTTGCTTGGCCGATGATTGGTCCTGGCCGCACGCAAGTATTGGCGGGGACAAAGTCGTCAAGACGCCGACGTTCGACCGGGTGGCCCGGCAGGGCGTGTTTTTTACCAATGCATTTGTCACTGCTCCCTCATGTACGCCGTCTCGCGGCTCGATTGTGACCGGCCAGTGGCACTGGCGGCTTGAGCAGGGCGGCAACCTCTGGAGTACGCTTGCGGCGAGGTTCGATGTGTATCCGGATATTCTCGAGAAGGCCGGCTACCACGTGGGCTATACGCGCAAGGGCTGGGGCCCGGGACGCGATGAGCCGGGCGGCAGAACGCGAAACCCGGCGGGGCCGCGATACAAAAACTTCGAGGAGTTTCTCAAAGCCCGGCCGGAAGGTGCGCCTTTTTGCTTTTGGTTCGGCAGTACGGACCCACATCGGGCATACAAGTGGCAATCGGGAATCAAGAGCGGCATGAAGCTTGAGGATGTGCGAGTGCCGGCTTGTTTGCCGGACTGTGAAACCGTCCGCACCGACATCTGCGATTATTACTGGGAGGTGCAGCGCTTCGACCGGGAAGTGGGCGGGCTTCTGGAGGTTCTGCAGCAAGCCGGCGAGCTGGACAATACTCTTGTGGTGATTTCCGGGGACAACGGGATGCCGTTTCCTCGCTGCAAGAGCAACCTGTACGACCTGGGCACGAATGTGCCGCTGGCGGTTCGCTGGCCTGCGAAGGTCAAGGCCGGCCGCGTTATCGAGGACTTTGTCAGCCTCTCGGATTTGGCGCCGACATTTTTGGAGGCGGCGGGACTGAAGCCGACGGCGGATATGACCGCCAAGAGCCTTCTTGATATTTTGACTTCGGATAAGTCCGGGCGAGTGGACCCGGGGCGCGACAGAATATTTACCGGCAAGGAACGGCACGCCTGGGTTCGCCAAAACGGGCTGGGCTACCCGATGCGAGCGGTTCGCACGCACGACTATCTCTATATCCGTAACTTCAGGCCGAACCGCTGGCCCGCCGGCGACCCCGACAGCGGTGACTTTCGCGATCCCAAAGGAACCTTTGGGGACATCGACGGCTCGCCCACGAAGAAATACATGATGGAGCATCGCGAGGATACACAAGTCAGAGAGTTATTTGAGCTGGGTTTCTTAAAGCGGCCTGCCGAAGAGCTCTACGACCTTCGCAAGGACCCCGACCAATTGCATAATGTCGCGAACCGTGTCGAGTACGCCGAGGTAAAGAACAAGCTCGCCGGTGAGCTTGTCATGCAGCTTGTTGCCACGAAGGACCCACGCGTACTGGGCCGGGGCGACATCTTTGATAGTTATCCGTACTACGGGGGAGGTCGAACGAGCGTGCCCAAGAAGCCGGCACGGAGTAAGCGTTGAACTCTGACACTGAATCAGCGTCTTTTTGGCCGGTACAGGTGCAGGCTTCGGCCCAGGAAAACCGCCGCTGCTTCCATCAGCGTCTCCGAGAGCGTCGGATGCGGGTGTATCGTCGAGGCCAGGTCATCTGCTGTGGCCTCTTTCCTGATTGCCAGCGCGATTTCGCCGACGAGCTCACCCGCGTTCGTTCCTGCTATTCCCGCACCGAGGATTTTTTCTGTATCCGGCTCGAGGATCAATTTGGTGAGGCCCTGGTTTTTTCCCATGGTGGCCGCCCGGCCGGAAGCCGCCCAAGGAAACCTGGCCACTTTGACCGGCCGGTTTTCTTTCTTGGCCCGGCTTTCACTTAGGCCGCACTCAGCGACCTCCGGCTCGGTGTATATGACAAATGGAATCACCTTGTCCTCAAAACCAAGCTCGCTGCCGGCTATGGTCTCGGCTGCGGCTATCCCCTCGTGCATGGCTTTGTGCGCCAGTTGCGGCCCGCCGGCAACATCGCCTACTGCATATATCGAGGGCTCATCGGTTCGGCGGTTCTTGTCGACTCTGACGAATCCCTTTTCGTCGATCTGCACTTTGGTATTCTCCAGCCCCATCTCGGCCGAATTGGGTTTGCGGCCTACCGCGAGCAATACCTTTTCGTATGATGTCTCTTTTTCCTGTAAGTTCTGGCCTTCAAGCGAGACGGCGACTCGACCGGCTTGTTCTTTGAGCCGGGCAACGGTGGTGTTGAGCATGATGCTGTCGAAAAGCGTTTCCAGATGTGTCTGGAGGATCAAAATCAGTTCGGGGTCCGACACGGGCATCAGGCCGGATGTCATTTCAACAACTGACACATTGGTGCCGAGACTCGCATAGACGCTGCCGAGTTCCAATCCTATATAACCGCCGCCGATGACCAGCATGGATTCCGGAATGTTTGCGAGCTGCAGAGCCTTTGCAGAATCCATCACCGCCGCCGAGTCCATTGGTATGTTCGGGATGGTTGCGGGATACGAGCCTGTCGCCAGAACTGCGTTTTCGAACGAGAGCTTCTGCGTGGAGTTTCTTTTCGTTTGGACCTCGAGTGTGTTTCTATCCACAAACCGCGCCAGGGCCTGGACATATTCGATTTTTCTTTGGGCGCAAAGGTGTCCCAGTCCCTGAGCCAGTTTCTTGATCACGCCGGTCTTGAAGGACTGCATCTTTGCCACATCGATCTGCGGCCTGGCGAAATCGACGCCCCAATTCGTTGCTTGGTCCGCTTCTGCGATTACTTTGGCTATGTGCAAAAGTGCCTTTGCCGGTATGCAGCCCCGATAGAGGCACACGCCGCCTGGATTGATTTGCGGATCGATCAATGTCACGTTCAGGCCCAGGTCCGCTGCGTGAAAAGCCGCAGCGTAACCTCCCGGGCCGGCACCAATAATGACAAGCTGTTTTCGGTCGTTTGTGGACATAAAATCGCTTCGTCTCAGAGCAACAGCCGGCAACAAGTCTAACAAGTCAGATGAAAAGCGCCGACAACCTTTTTGCCTTGTTGCACTTGCTCGTTAAAGGCGTCACACGCCTGGTCGGTGTTCTTTGCGATGAGATCTATGCCGTTTTCCGCGAGGGCTTTCTTTGTCGGCTCCTCGATTCGCATCATTCCCGAAGCCCCCAGACCGACCACCAGGACCTCAGGTTTGTACGCAGTCACATCGTCGATGTCCTCCACGGCGAGGCTGTGGCCCTGCTTGCGCCACCAGTTCGACCGGATCTTGTCGGGGAAAACGATTAAGTCCTGGTTATATTCCTTGCCCTGGACTTTGATGCTGCCAAAGCTGTATGCTTGTACTTTCATGGGCAACTGTTCCCTCTTCCGGCTTGGTCCCCGGTACATCATCGTTTTTCACATACAATAGTCTCTGTAAAACCAAAGAAGTGCTTCTTGGACCATACGACGGCAAGGCCCTTATCCGCCAGGCGTACTTTTAGCTGCTCAGAGTCGGGAAATTGCTTTAGGCTTTCGGCGATATAGGTATAGACTTCCGCGTTGCGATGCAGAGTGAAGCCCCAGAAGCTTCCCCAGATTTTCAGTAGGGCGATTTCCAATCTTTGGAAGAACCGGTTCGCAGGTTTGGAGAAATCCAGGAACGCAGCCGTTGCTCCGGGTCTCATGACTCGCCGGATTTCCGTCAGCGCACGTTCCAGGTCCGGCGCGTTGCGAAGGGCGTATCCACCGGTGACGATATCGAAACTCTCGTCGGCAAAGCGCGTACGGCACATATCTCCAACAACAAACTGACTATTGGGATGGCAGTTTTTCAGTCGAGCGCGAGCCACCATGCCCTTGGTCAAATCCAGGCCCAGGATGGAACCGCCGGGATACTTCTGTGCCAGGCGAAACGTTATGTCGCCGGTGCCGCAGGCCAAATCCAGACACTGCGGATTTTCCATATCCTGTAAGTGCTCGATAAGCTGGTCTTTCCAGTAGGCGTCGGAGCCGAACGAAAGGGCGCGGGTGATGAAGTTGTATTTCGAAGCTATCTCGGCAAAAAGCTCGCGGTTGTAAGCCAGCTTGCCGTCGGGCCGATGAATGTAGTCATGCATTCGCAGTGCGAATCGTTTGTTCACTTCGATCTCTCGCTGCTCCAATCGCGTCAAACTGTCGGCTGTATCTTCTTGGCGGTTGATCCTATTTGAGCTGGAAGCACCTGCGTTTGCTGCTCCGGCAGCAAGTCGGCGCCTTGCGGTTTGTTTGAGATGTGCTGCGCTGTCGCTATTTTACTTAAGAAGCCCACCTCGACCGTCAGGCCGGGGCCAAACGCCATGCACAAGACGGACTCGGCGTCCTTATGGCTGGGCTGTTGGAGCACTTCCTTGAGTACAAACAGCACGGTGGCGCTGCTCATATTGCCGTACCGCCGCAGGATGGACCGGGATGCTTCGAGGCGGCCGGGAAGATGCAGTGACGATTCGATCTTGTCCAGGATGGACTTTCCGCCCGGATGAACCGCCCAATGCACGACATCGGCTGCGGCTACGCCCCGGCGTTCGAGAATCGGCGCAACGATTTCGTAGATGTTGGATTCGATGATTCTGGGAACATATTGTGACAGCACCATTTCGAAGCCGCTGTTGCCGATGAGCCAGGCCATGTCGCCTTCGCTGTCGGGAATCAGCGCCGATTCAAACTGCTCCATACGCAAAACCGCAGATTTGTCCTGTGGGGTCTTGGAGCTGACGATCAAGGATGCTCCGCCGTCGGCGAAAATCGCGCAGCCAAGAATGGAATCCAGGTCCTCTTTGTGCTGGGCGTGCAGCGTGCATAGTTCGACCGCGACCACCAGCACCGTTGCATTTGGGTCGGACCGGCAGATGGCGTGTGCCAGCCGTAAGCCTGGAAAGGCCCCGTGGCAGCCCATGAAGCCGATGTTGTATCGCTGGACGTGGCTGTTTAGACCGAGCTCTCGAACGATTTCGTAATCCGGCCCCGGATTGAAAAAGCCTGTGCAGGAGATTACGACAAGATGCGTGATGTCACTATAGTCCGTGTGCTCGCATCGGTCAATCGCCTCTCGGGCAAGGCTTACGAACATCTGTTTTCCCGCCGTGACGAAGAAGTCATTGCGGTTCTTCGTGGTGGGAACCTCCCCATCGAACTGCTCGCCGTGCCGGTAGAACGCATCTAGGTCGGTGACGACGCTGTGTCGTTTGTCGATGCCGCTTTCCTTGAAGATGCGTTCGATATAGCGATTCGTTCTCTTGGACCCGTTTAGCCAGCTCTTAAGCTTTTCCATCAGCACCGATTGCGGATAGAAAGTTTCGGGTACCTGGCACTCGATGTTTTGAATGTAGACGCTCATTACGCCGCTCCAACAGCAAGGATCGGACCGCCCGCGGTGCCGCTATTTGCACCGCTACAATGATGACAATGTGCCTTTTGGCTCATTCGTGCCCTCACCTGTGTGTATCTATTCACGCTCCGGTTCTGCGAATGTTTTCTTGGTTCAGTATTTTTAGCAGCTCATCGTCCTGCACCTGCGCGAACTGCGAATAGAATTGCCCTATCGCCGAGAACACCGGCGGCGCCCTCAAACATACGGTCTCATCGGCGTGCTCGCTCAGCTTCGGCATGGTATCCTGCGGCCCCACCGGCAAAGCTGCAACGAGCGTAGCCGGGTTTTCGCGGCGCACGGCCCACAGTGCCGCCTGCATTGTTGCCCCCGTGGCAACGCCGTCGTCGGTGACGATGACTACCCGGCCCTCGAGTGACAGTCGCGGCAGAACCTGGCGGTATCGCTGAACTCTGCGCTCGATCTGCTGCAATTGAAGGTTCTTCTCCTGTTCAATGTAGTCGTCGTCGGCCCCCACGTACGAAGCGATTCTTTCGTCGACGAAAAGCTCACCGTTCTCGCAAACTGCTCCGATAGCCAATTCCGGATTCCCCGGTGCGCCCAGCTTGTGCGCGAGCACGACATCCAGATCGCCCTGCAAACGCTCGGCAACTTGCCTGGCGATGATCACCCCGCCGCGTGGCACGCCCAGAACAACCGGCTTTTGGCCCTTGAATTCCTCCAATTCGCCGGCCAGGAGATCGCCCGCCTGCGTTCTGTCACCAAACGGCTCGCCGCTGTCCGAGATAATTCTTAATGCGCTCATTTGCCGGCTCCCCGGAGAGATCTACTTGGTCTCTTGGCTCCTGCTTTTGCCCTTTTGACTCTGTGTTACTGTGTTGTCAAAATGCACACGTCCCGGTCGCGCACCCGCCCGAGTATTCTGCGTGGGCGGTGACGAACTCATCGGGAATCCTCTGTTCGGTTTCTTCGGCCCGGCCGAAGGATAAAACCTGTTCGGCTTTGGTACCATATCTATAAATCGTTATGCCCTTGCACTTGAGCTTGTGCGCCATCAGGTAGATGTTCTTGACGTCCTCTACGGTTGCGTCCTTCGGGAGGTTTATCGTCTTTGAGACCGCGTTATCCGTGTACCTTTGAAAGGCCGCCTGCATCCGTAGATGTTTTTGCGGCTCAACGTCGAAAGCGGTGACAAACACCTTCTTCATGTCCGTCGGAATATCTTTCATATCCTGCACCGAGCCTCTTTTGGCGATCTCGCCGAGCAGCTCCTTTCGATAGATGTTTCTCGCCTTGGCGGCTTTTTCAAAAAGGGGATTCGTTTCAAAGAGCCTCGTGCCGGACAGAACGTTACGCACAAAGCTGATGGCAAAGAGCGGCTCAATCCCACTGGAGCATCCGGCGATGATGCTTATCGTTCCCGTCGGCGCCACCGTGTTGACCGTGGCGTTGCGCAGCTTGTGGTTCTTTTTTGCATGGTCCGACCGGTTGAAATTGGGAAAAGTGCCTCGCTGCTCGGCAAGGACTGCCGATGCACTGCGAGACTCTTGATTTATGAACCGCATGAGTTTTTCGGCAAATCTGACGGCCTGCTCGGAATCATATCTCAATCCGAGCCGGATACACATATCTGCCAGTCCCATCACGCCCAGGCCGATTTTTCTGTTTGCCAGCGTGATCTCGCGTATTTCCGGTAGTGGATAGTTGTTGACTTCAATCACGTCGTCCAGGAACCGTATGCCCCAGTGGACTGTTTCTTTGAGTTTTTGCCAATCAAATCTCGCCGGCGACGCCTTATCCAGGCGCTCGTCCGCACTTGCCTTTACCATTTCTGCCAGGTTTATGGAGGCTAAGTTGCAGCTTTCATAGGCCAGCAAAGGCAGCTCTCCGCACGGATTCGTCGCTTCGATCCGCCCAATCTGAGGTGTGGGATTGCGCCGGTTTATCTCATCCAGGAACACCAGTCCGGGGTCACCGGTGCGCCAGGCGGCATAGACGATCACGTCGAACAAAGCCGCGGCCTTTATTTTCTTGACCGTTTTTGCCGTCCGCGGGTTGATGAGGTCGAAATCCCTGTTCTGCGTGACCGCGCGCATGAATTTATCCGTCGTGCCGACCGACAGATTGAAGTTCTCGAATGCGCCGGACTCTGCTTTGGCCTCTACGAAGTCCACGATATCCGGATGGTCGCAGCGCAGGATGCCCATATTCGCGCCGCGTCGCCTGCCGCCCTGGACAATGACGCCGGTTGCTTTGTCGAATATGCTCATAAACGATACCGGCCCCGAGGCCTGCCCCTTGGTGGAATGAACGATGTCCGACTTGGGCCGTAAGTGCGAGAAGCTGAATCCCGTGCCCCCGCCGCTCTGGTGTATCTGTGCCATCTCGCCGAGGGCCTTGAATATCCCTTCTATGGAATCTTCGACGGGAATCACAAAACACGCGGAGAGCTGGCCGAACGAAGTGCCGGCGTTCATTAGCGTGGGAGAGTTCGGCATGAACTCGCGGTTACGCATCAATTGATAGAATTTCTCTTCGACCTGGTCAGCGTCGAGGCGGGACTTGAAATTGTCCTCTGCCTTGGCAACGTGGCCGGCAACGCGTCTGAAAAGCTCGCTGGGCGTCTCGATGATGTTTTGATTCTCGTCCTTCAAGAGATACCGTCGCCTGAGAACCTCCATCGTATTGACCGGCAGCTTCAGGTCATCCTTTAGACCCATCGCCGATTTCGTGAAGCGCAGTTGGCTTCGATTTTCCCGATAAAGGATATAGCTTTTTGCGATGTGATTGTAGCCTTCGCTCATCAGGACCGATTCGACGGTGTCCTGGATATCCTCGATGTGCGGCGTTTTGTCTTTCTGCTCGCGCGAGAGTTGCCGAACCACCTTATCGGTTACTTTTCGAGCTACGGATTGGGCCTTCTGGCGGTGCCCCAGCACGTCCAGAGCCGCCTTTTCAACGGCGCTGCGGATCTTTGCAGGGTCGAAGTCAACGGTCGAGCCGTCCCGTTTCTTGACCCTCTCGGGCACGTGCATCTTCGCCATTTTTATCTTCCTCTGAGCAGATGGCGTTTATGCCGTTTTCAGGAGCTTTATCATCTCTCTGCAAAAGGCCGGCAAGTCATACGGGTCGCGAGATGTTACTATATTACCATCCACTACGGCTTCGTCATCAATAAATTCTGCGCCGGCGTTTACGATATCGTCCTTTATGGCATAAAAGCAGGTTGCCTTTTTGCCCTTGAGTATGCCGGCCGACACCAGGACGGAGCCGGCATGGCATATTGCTGCGACCAGCTTGCCTTTCTCGTGCATCTGCTTGACGAAATTGTTGATCTGCCGGGTCCTGCGAAGCATATCCGGGGCGTAACCGCCCGGTACGACTACGCCCTCGAAATCGTCTATCTTTGCCTGCTTGATGGACATCTCTTCCGGGGCCGGATACCCTTCCTTGCTGGTATATTCTTTTTGCCTGCCCGGGCCGACAAAAACGGTTTCGATCCCTTGCTCTCGTAAGCGCAAGTACGGATACCACGCCTCTAAAACCTGATAGTGGTCCTCGATCAAGATTGCAACTTTCATTTTTCCGGTCTCCTTCCTGAGTTTTGTTCTTCGTCAACATTGGCAGCGCGAAGCGCTGCTGGTAGACTCAGGATAGTTGATCTCGCGCGCACATTACATGAGGATAATCCTTAAATTCCGTCTCGTAGTTACTGAGTTGCGTGCCGTTGATGCCTTTGGCGCAAACGGTCAATACGAATTAGTGGCGCGTACAAACTCGACGTGAAACTGAGCCAAACGGCGCTCTGTGCCGGCGTCGCGGCAACCGGGAAACTTCGAGCGGGCGTGGTCTGCGCGAAAGTCACTTCTCGGAGTTTTTGCACACGTAAACAAAAGCGGGGGGCAAGTTGCGCGGCACAAACTTGAGCTTCACGTCCGGAAAGTGGTGCTTGATTCGTTTGCGTAACAAGGGCGTGTATTGCAGTTGGATATATCTCTTCGACTTGCTGCTTATGGAAAGGATTTCCTCCTTTTCCGGGTTCTCAAACAGAGCCAGAGGCAGTCCCGATACCACGCAGTCCAGTCCATCAACGTATTGTTCGCAATTCTTGGCGTTGTCGTTGATGACCTTCAGTCTTGGGTCGTTGATCTTTTCCAGGTCCTTGCAAAAGCTCGGATTGATTTCGAAGCACGTCAGCCGGCCGTCCTCCGGAAGGCGCTTCAGGATTTCCTCCGTGACCGAGCCGGTCCCCGCGCCGAACTCGACAACATCTGCGCTGCCGTCTATTTGCTCGGCCATTTTCTTGGCCAGAGCCTTCGAACTCTGGGTCAAGGTCCCCACTTGTTTTGGAAACTTGAAGAATTGGCCAATGAAATGCAAACCTTTCATTTTGCAGCTCCCCATAGCACGATAAAAACCTATTTGACGCCGATAGTAACGGCAAACACAGCCGTGTCAAGAAACTTCTGCAAATCTTCCGCACCGCGGCAAGCACCGACGGCGTCACCTTTCTGGCTGCAAGCCAGAGAGGTGCTCTAACCGGCGGTATCCGGCGTGTCTTTTCGCTCCCACTTGTCCATTATTTGCAGCACTTCTTGGTCGGACACATCATACCAATTTGCATAAACCTGCGCTACAGCCTGGAAAAACGCAGGCTTGGCCAGAATGACCACATCATCGACGAGTCGGGCCAGCTCCGCAGCCGTCGAGGGACCCGCAACGGGGGCGGCGACAACGATCTCTTGTGCCTTTTTGTTTTTACACATAGCAATACTCGCCCGCATGGTCGAGCCCATAGCGATGCCGTCATCAATCAGTATCACAGTCCGGCCGGCGATTTCCGGCAGCGGCTTGTCCTTGCGAAGTGTGGTAACCCGCCTTTGTATCTCGCGGCGCTGCTGTTGGAGGATTCGCTCGATGGTCGCGGCAGATAAGCCCCGCGCAGCGTAATCGAGCATAAAGCTGCTGCCGTCCTCGGCGACGGCTCCGAAGCCCGCCTCCGGGTTATCCGGAAAGGGCAGCTTCCGTGCTATCAAGATGGACATCTCTGCGTCCAGGTGCTTGGCGACCTCATATCCGACCTCCACGCCGCCTTTGGGGATTGCCAGAATCAGCGGGTCCTCGCTGCGGTATTTTTCCAAGGTCTTGGCCAATTTCTCGCCGGCGTCTTTTCTATCTCTAAACATGCCGCTTTGTCCGCAGGTTCTGTTATCTATCTTCATCTGTGTGCCGGGCTTCTGCTTCCAGGACTCTGCCGTCTTCGCTGACGGATGCGAACCCGATCTCTCTGTCATCCTCGATGAACTCTATAATCCAGACATTGTATCGCTCATTGAAAGCGGCTGAAGCCCGCGCTTGCGGGTGCTCTTGCAAGAGCTGCTTGAATTCGGGGTGCCGCCGGGCTGCAGCTATGGCCTGTTCTTTGCTAATCCGGACCTGCTTTTCATACGAAGTTGTCCGAATGGTCTGTTCGACGATTTCGTCCTTGAGCTCCGCGAGCCATTTGACTTCTTTTTGGGCGGCCTCGACGTTCGGATTCATCTTGAACATATTGAACCCTTTGCAGCCGTTGTTTATAAGCACCGTCAGAAAGCTGCGCAGCTCTTTTTTGGATGTGAAAGAGAATTGATTGCCCAGGCCGAAATCATCCACGAAATCGTCGTCGCCGGCATGGGGCCGGCCGAACTCATTGGCAAAATACGTCTTCGTCTTGCCGCTTTGCCTCTGCACTTCGTCGAGAAGCTGCGTGACGGTCTCCAGCGGAAACCGTATGTCTGAGCCGGCTGCGAAAGTAGCCAGCCCACCGTTCGCCCTTGTGCCGACCCAGGCGTAGTGATTGCGAACGAGGCCGTCCATTCCTTCCAGCATGGCGTGCTTGTGTATCTGCAGATAACTCTTTGCATCGCCGCCCATGCCGGCTGATGTGAGAAAGACAGGGACATCGCCGATAATCTCGTTGGCCATTTTTGCATATTTGGCCAGCCAATAGCCGTAGAACCACACACGGAACGCTTCTTGCAGCCGGTCTATCTTCTCGAGCTGTTCTACAGAAGCAAAAAGCCCGAACCTATTGTGCATAAAGGAGCGCTCAAACCCATCTGCGTCATTCTCCAAAAAAGGATAGATGCAGATCCGCCATGTCACCGCCTCGAAATCTTCGAAGTCCGTATCGAGGAATTCGTTGAGCTCCTGTATCGTTTCAAATTTCTTTTTGAGCCAGTTCCTGTAGGATGCAAGGGCGACTTTGTCATCACGGAAATCCACGTACATCTGCGAATATAGTAAGGAGTTGCGATGCGTATTGATCTCATCTCCGAACATCATCCCCCGCAGCCCCTCTTTTGCGTATGCGTTCTTGAAGCTGCGCAGGCCCGCGGCGAAGTAATTGATGATGCCGGGCTTCCATAGTGCGGGAAAGGCGCTGGGATACACGCCGGGAACCATCGGCCTTTTCATCCTCATTATCAATGTCATCCGCAGATCTTCAGACGCCGGCAGCGGGAACCTGTCGAGCGTGAGCGTGTGCCTTGTCACTGTGTACCGTTCGGCGGCGGATTCTCTGACCTGCTCTGTCTCTGTTTCGATGTCTTTTAGCTTCGTCGAGATATCCCGGTATGTGCCGGCGGCCAAATCGAACAGGTACAGCTTCATACTTTGCCGCTCAAGCTCTACGCCTTGCTCGGCTGCGAAAGATACTTCAACCGGCCTGTTGGTGCCGACGAATTCGCTGACATTCCATACTCTCTTATAGACACAGCCGACGAAATCTCGGGGCGCAACTTTGTCGCTTTGCCGCCAGGGCCATAGACTGTTCAGCCCGGCGTAATACGTGGCACCTTTTCGAACGAGCCGGTCGGTGTATTCGTCAACCTGGCGGATTGCTTCCCGGTTCTGCTCCGGGTCGTCTGAGAACACCCACAATTCTTCGCTGGGATAGGCGTGGAATTGATCGAATCCGAGCTTCATAAATCGCTCGACATCGCCGTTGCCGGTAAAGCCGTAACGGACGTACGGCTGGCCGTCCCACCACAGCAGGTGGTTCTCGTCGATGTGCCACGTATGGCCCATGTACCGGCCGCGGGTCGGCTGAATGTCTGTTTCACCGGCTCCGGCAGAGCCTGAGAAGGCTGATGCAAATATCGCAAGTGACAATCCCATTGAGACGATCTTGAAAATGAGTTTGTCAGTGACCATTTCGACGTCCCGCACATCGGGTTTTGCTCAAAAGCCATAATCGCATTGCAGCATACTGCTCAAAGCGATAGCATATTCATAGCCGAACGCGGCGTATAAACGCTCGCAGCCTTGCTCGATTATGGTTGTGAGGGTTACAATGTCAAAGGTTTTAGGCCGTGGCGACCTGTGAAAACTGTGGCAAGGTTTCTCATGAAATAGCCGGCGTGCTGTCGCTCTGCGCTGATTGTATTCGCAAGGCGGATGCCGAGGTCTTAGCGAAGCTCAGTGAGATTCACGCTCGAAGCCGACAGAAGTTCGGCCTTCCTGCTTTTCCTCCAGCCGCTGCCGATGGCGTTGCCTGTGGGCTTTGCCGGAACGAGTGCCGGATTCCACACGGCCAGCGCGGCTATTGCGGCGTGCGAAGAAATGAGAACGGCCATCTGTGCGGCGGGACGCCGAAGGGCGGCAACCTGTCGTGGTATCACGATCCGCTGCCGACGAACTGCGTGGCCGACTGGGTCTGTGCAGGCGGCAGCGGCGCGGGCTATCCGAAATGGGCGCATCGGCGAGGCGCGGAACAAGGCTATCTGAATTTGGCCGTGTTTTATCAGGCGTGCACATTCAATTGCCTGTTCTGCCAGAACTGGCACTACCGGGAGCGTTCGATGACGAATCGAACGCACACGGCTCAAGAGCTTGCTGATAGCGTGACGCCGGCTACATCCTGCATCTGCTTTTTCGGCGGCGACCCGAGCTGCCAGTTGCCGCACGCCCTGGCCGCAGCCAGACTTGCGCGGAGGCAAAACAGCCAGGGGCCCCGCTTTGCGGGAACTCAAAGGATACTGCGCATCTGCTGGGAGACAAACGGCTCGATGAGTCCGCAGTTGCTGGATGAGATAATAGATGTTTCACTGGAAAGCGGCGGCTGCATAAAGTTCGACTTGAAGGCGATGGATGCCAATATTCATCGTGCGCTTTGTGGGGTCGATAATCGCCGCACCTTGGAGAATTTTGCTGCGGCAGCCCGGCGCATTTCGCTAAGACCTCAGCCGCCGCTATTGATTGCAAGCACATTGTTAGTGCCGGGCTACATTGATGCCCGCGAGGTCACGGCGATAGCATCTTTTATTGCGGACCTCGATCCGAGCATACCATACGCGCTTCTCGGCTTTCACGGCGATTTTCTCATGACGGATGTGCCGGCCACTTCCTTCAAACAGGCACAGAGTTGTCTGGAGGCAGCCCAGTCCGCGGGCCTAAAACGCGTGCGGTTGGGCAACGTGCACATACTGCGCTAAGCCGAGCCGCAGCACAGAGCCGCGTCCTGAGCCGAGTCGAGAAATCTGTTTGAATAGACCCCTCGACTGCGCTCGGGGTAACAGATAAAGCGCGACCGGTGTGACAAGAAAAGGGAGCCACGCTGACACGCACTGTCAT
>Ga0180433_10003937_pt1 | contig 21271 bp, 15 predicted proteins | sample SS_ome_8_FD_132980 | JGI IMG/M metagenome (GOLD analysis project Ga0180433, IMG submission 132980) | Hypersaline lake sediment archaeal communities from the Salton Sea, California, USA - SS_1_D_1 metaG | ecosystem: Environmental > Aquatic > Non-marine Saline and Alkaline > Hypersaline >... | reverse complement strand
CAGCATGAGGTCCGTAGCGGGCTGCACCATGCCCGGTTGATCCCCCATATACCCCTGACGTATGGCCTTTCCAGGTACCAACAAGCCAGGAAGGATCAATTTGTGTTGTTGGCGTTGTTGAAATTGTGGCGCACCCAATAATCATAGATAAGAACAAAATTATTGACCCGTGAAGATTTTTCATATCATTTTCCTCCTTTATTTTGAATGAAGTGCCCATCATAAAACGTAAACGCTATATAACATTAGTGAGTTACATAAAGGTAAAATTACCGCCTTCCTCCTGTAAAATTTGCCTATAATCCGTTTTTATGTTTGCTGCTTTTATTACCTGGCCTTTTGTCGAAATTCTGATTACATTCTGTATTGAATTAACCTCTTTACTCTTTGTAGTGAAGATACATCCCAGAAATGATTTTGTAAATAAAAAGCACAGTCCATAATGAATACACATGGTTTGGTAAAAAATTCTCTGTAAAATTTAAATTAGATTAATCCCTTCCCTCATATCACACTCCAAACATGCACAACCGCTGCATTTTCATTATTGTGCCCCCCAAACCCTTTTTCTATCATAAAAATACGGCTCCCGTTAGCGTCAAAGGCCATTCCGCCAACATCTCCACAGGTGTGCCCGGCACTGTCACCCAGATAGAATTCGTTTGGCCTCCAAATTTCATATGGCAGCACCACCCAGGGATCTTGCCGGCCAAGGGCACTCTTGCCTATCTGCTCTACGTCGTAAAAGGCTACCTCTCGTTCATAGGGGTTGCAGTGATATCCATGTGATGCGCTGCATGGGTCGTTGCATTCGACTGGGGGTTCATCATAGCAATTGCTTCCCAGCCCCTTGTAGCCGAGCAGAATTATTGCACGCTTAGAGCCACTTTCCACAAAGCTACCTCCTGTCCATTCGTCGCATATGGTGTAGCCTGTGTAGTCGCACACGTTGGGGTCCCCTACATTGGGACCAGCACACCCAGGAAACTTTACCCGATAATAGAGTACAGGTAGGGCATCCAGGTCACCAGTTGGGCTATCGTTATCCCAGGCGTTAAACGCAAACAAAGTCGGCCCCTGCGATCCACCACGGGTAGTTATCTCTTCGCAGCTGTCTGCCGGCGTACCACGCGAGCGACCCGTGATCAGCGTGCGCCCGCCTAAGTATTGATCCGCATACCACGTTGGTGCCGAAAGAAGATAAGATCCCATCTTGCGACCATGATATGGAGTTTCTTTTGGCCCTACGTGGAACATGCCTTGTGCGTTCGTGCCGTCCATGTTTGCGAACCAAACCGTGGGAAATGTGTTTTCACCGGCTACCCCTTCAGCGTACCAAAGGTTTATCGAGCCATAGATCTTATCGCCGCTTTGTGATCCTCTCTGTGGGACGTACTCGATACCGCTTACAAAGAGATACTCTCGGTGAACGCTTGCCGCCAGACCGCCATCAAAGCTCGTCATCTGGGTAACAAGGGTGGCTTTTGGCAGGTCTTCCCAATTCGATTCCTTAGCTGGCGTCGGTATTGCCACCTCACCGAAAAAGGCATAACAATCCCAAGAAGGGTCCCAGCAGGATTCACCTGGGTGCGCTGGGTCATACAAGAGATCGAACCCTGTTACCAATAGTGAGCCTGCGCCGCTGTTGCCATTTGGATAAAATGAAAGACCCCGTGCACCCCAGTTGAAATCTGAAGGTAATCTAAATGCCCCCTGGTAGGTAAAGTCTGATGAGTATAGCCTATCAGATGAAACTATCGGCGAAAAGGAAATAATCCCCAGCGCCCTCCTCAATATGACCAGTGCATCCCCCACTGTAATATGCCCATCCGGGTTAGGCTGGCCATTTGAATCCAACGGTGCAACATCCCCGTGGTATAGCTCATTTGCTGTTGGATGACCTGGCTCAAGATTTAATGCAAAACGTAAGGCAATCAGTGAATCTCCCACATTGACAACACCGTCCGGGCTTCCAAGGGGGGCTACATCCCCATTCGGTGTACACGTTGGGCCTGCTGCCTTCCGGACAATAATGCAGACATTATCAGAAGATTGCCTTCCGCTATAGTCTGTGACTGTAAGTTGAAAGGTGAACGATTCACATGTTTGCACAACGGAGGGCGCTTTAAAAGTTGAGGTAACGGCTGTTGTATCTGAGAGGGTCACTGTGCTTCCTGATACCTGGCTCCATTGATAGGTATCTATGCCGTCATCCGGATCTGTTGAGCCTGAGCCATCAAGGGTAACAGTGGCTCCCTCTGTGACGTTCTGATCAGGTCCGGCATTTGCTGTTGGGGGGGTACCTGTTTCACCACCTCCTGCCCACCTGTTATAAAAGACATTCAACAGATCGATAAATTCACCTGTGGCCTTTTGATTGCCGGTGGCATTTGGATGGCTGTCATATGATGGATAGGTAGAGGTGTTGGAGGCGGTGTTTATAACGTGTTCAACGGCCCCGTTTATAAATCGATGATGGTTGTTGGCGGCAGTGAGCACATTATAGAAATCAAAGACAGCGACATTGTTGTGACTATAACTTGCAAGCCACGTATTAACCAGCCAGCTGTTCAATGCCCTGGCATTTGCCGCGTGAGAGGAGTCGGTATCATTTGGTGTAAGGGGCGGGGCAGTAATTACGATAAAAAGCTTATCCTGGCGGTTCGTAAAATAGGTGAGGAGATCGTTATAGATCCCCTTTGCATTGGCCACTGTCATATGTTCTGAATATGCGTCCTGGCATCGTAAGGGGTTGTTTCCAGTAGTGGGTGTATCGGTTGGGCTTCCACCTAAATGAGAGTTAGGAAAGCAGGACTTGAACATGATTATCTTGTTCTCACCTCCAGGATCGATGCCCAGGCGGGAATAGGAAGAGTTTTGAGAACTTTCGTTGTAAAGGGCATTCAGATAGGTGCTGCTGTTTGGGCCTACAAACCACTCATACCAGTGACCAATATCCGTCTTATCACCAATACTCATCGGGTCCCAGCCGTAGTTTGTGTCGCTTACAAAATAGCTGTTGTTGCGAAGGGCTATGCCCAGGCCGCCGTCTGAGTCGTTTAGCCAGTTTTCCCCACATGAGTGGTGAATGAAGATTAGTTTAACGGGTGAGGAAGGTGCAGATCCACTATCAGCCGATAAACATGCTCCAATTCTTAGTAATGATATAACTAAAATAAGCGTAGATAATGTAAGGATCCTTGTTTTCATTTCCTTCCTCTTTTTTTTCTTTACCCTTGACCCTTAATTTTTTTGATTTCCTCCGGGCTGCCTGTCCATCCTATTCCTTTTTCTTGATCCTGTCCATATACCTCTGGGTGGAGGTAGTGGCCCTGGTCTTCAGGGGCTTTTTCCTCTTCTACCTTTATTGGGTGTGCCTTTGCATATGGGTCTTGCCGTGTTCCGGTTACCTGCCAGGATACCTCCATTTCAGGAATTCCCCCTGCAATCTTGAAGCGATTGTCAGTGATCTTTTCAGCGATATAGACCGGTGCAAAACCGCCTATGCAGGTGAGCTGATAGCGAAAATCTCTGTTCAAGGCCTCGAACCAACCTGGCAGCTCTACCCAGGCCCGTCCCTTTTTATCGAGAATGACATTTCCATTGTATACATTCATCATATCGGGAGATTCCACAAAGGAGTGAGAGAGGTATTTGTTCTCAGGGTTCAGGGGATGGTCTATTTTGAAATTGCCACTTGATTTTGTAAGGTTACCCTGGATTTCAACATTACCTTCAAAATATCCAGCCATGGCACCATAAGAACCTTTTGCCCAAATAGCCTTACCGCTGGCTACTCGAGCCTCAGTAAATATGCCTGCTGAGGAACCATGAGCGGAAATACCAGTATCACCGCTAGCATAAATGCCCATACCTATGGATTCTGAGGCGGTTACATATATACCTCTTGAATTTCCAGACGCTTCAATCCCAGTTTCACCCTTAGAATAAACGCCGGTACCAAGCTCACCTTCAGCCTCAAAATAGCCCCCAAAGTTATCATACCCTTCTGAGCCTGATCCAGCGCCTAAGGCCATTCCATGAACGGCTGCCACCGGTGGATTGGAAGGAAAATCAGATGTTCCCGTAGATATAACAGTGAGCTTTTGATCGGGGCTCCATGTTCCAATACCAACATTACCTGATTCTTTAATAATCATATCGTCACTGCCCGCCGACCGTCTGAAAAAAAGATCATTATTTTGCGGGCTCATTCCTATAAACCATTTCTCTATACCGGTTCTATCAAGTCTAAGACCAGTCCACATAGTGGCTCCCTGCTGGTTTATAGCAATAAGGGCGTGATCATTGGTTCTACCTTCAACAGTTAGCCTGGAGCTCGGCAAAGAGGTGCCAATGCCCACATTCCCGTTATCCAAGATAGTCATTTTTTCTGTATCATTTGTGAAAAAGGTAAGCCTGCCGAAATCAATGCCGAACCCATAAAAATCATTAATCCCATCCCATAGTGCTATCTTTCGTGGGGTAAAGAGGTCCGTTCCAAAAGAAAGCTTAGCTTTTGGGCTGCTCGTTCCAATCCCCACATTTCCACTGTTCCTGTACACATTACTTCCACTCTCTGTCCATGCAGTGTCACCTAAATTCGTTGCAGATATAGTAATGGTGTCTGCTATATCGTCTGACTGAATAGAGATATTTGCCCCTGCTATTAAATCTATATCACCTCCATCAACAGCTACGTGGTCTATACTGCTGATAATGTTGGGTTTTATCTTAAAGGTTGTCACTGAATTATCCGCCAGGTGCTCACTGTCTATAGATGCATCAGCTATGTGGGAGGAGCCAATAGCGCCATTTGCAATATTTACAGAGGTGATGGCAGCAGGGGATATCTTATCAGTTGATATGGCATCATTGGCAATCTTATCCGTAGTTACTGCATCGTTTGCTATGATGGTAGTGGTGACGGCATTGTCTACCACCGTTTCTGCGGTAGCTGCCCTGAATGCGTAAGGTGAACTGCTCAAGGGCTGTCTGGGTGTCATTTCACTGTCTGATCCAACCGTTACCCCAAGGTAGTAGGCTGTGTCAAAGGGGAGGCTAAGAGGCATTACATTACCGAGGTTTACACTGAATATGCCGTTTGTTACACTTACTGTTTGTGTCTCTGTCCACAGGGGGCTCATATCTGTACTATCAGGGTAGATGGAGAAGGTGACGGTTACTATTTCATCAATGGGGGTTCCCTGGGGGTCAGTGAGGTAGCCCTGGTAGTTGAGGGTCTGGGGGATGGAGCTAAATGCTATGATTGGTGTAAGGCATAGAAAAGATGCTATAATTATAAGGGTGATTAAGGCTTTGTTCGTGCAGTTGGTTTTCATCTCTTTTCTCCTTTACCTTGTGATAATTATTGTAGTTTACTCTATCATTATATGATTCCTTTTGTCTGTGGCTGAGCTTATTTAGGGTAGCCATAAACGGCTAAATAGCAGGGGATAGAGGCTTTTCCATTGAGGTAGAGGGCGATAGAATCCCTGCTTTGTTGGTTGTTGTATACGGCGGTGCTGCCGGCATAATATTCATATGAAGAGGAAACATACAAGCGAGATATGGCATCCTTTTGAGCAGGGCCTCAAGAGTCTGTCAAAAGGGTTATCTCTATCTACGCAATTGGCTCTGACAGTGTTATAGGGTAAAAGCCATTAAAAAAGGTTAAGCCTGAGACTACATTAGGCATGAGGGCTTCTTTTTTCATTTGGCCCTCAAGGGTTGTTCTTCGGAATTTTTCTTGCCTCCCTGGCATTGAATATGGGGAATAGTAGAGTAATTTAAAGCACTAATTACGATTTTCCTCTACCATGTTATTCATTGTAAAGTCAAGCTATTATTGGTGAAAGTGTGTTAAGCTGTCGCTCAGACCAGTCGAGTAAGCGTATCAAGTCTAGCATCAAATGTAAATTTCCATCATTCCTTTACAAAGTTAAGATAGAATGCTATGAGGCATTTGAATTGTATATAATCAATCTCTTTTATTTGAGGTTTAGCCGAGACTTTCGGAGGCAGTATCGTGAATTTCGAATTGTGTGAACAGATTGAAAGAAATATATCCGAGGTAATCGTGGGAAAACATCAAACCATCGAATTACTTTTAGTAGCACTTCTGGGAGAAGGCCACATCTTGTTGGAAGATGTCCCAGGCCTTGGAAAAACACTGATAGCAAAATCGCTGGCCAAAAGCATTGGCGGGTCTTTTAAAAGAGTTCAGTTCACGCCGGATCTGCTACCTGCTGATATAACTGGTTTTAATGTCTACAACCAACAAGCCGGCCAATTTTCTTATCAGCCTGGACCAGTTATCACCAATATTCTGCTTGCTGATGAAATTAACCGAACAATTCCTCGCACCCAGGCGAGTCTTTTGGAAAGCATGGAGGAACGGCAGGTTACAGTAGACGGACAGACCTTTTCCCTCCCTTGTCCATTCTTTGTCATGGCTACCCAAAATCCTATTGAGCTGGAAGGCACATTCCCTTTACCAGAGGCTCAGCTGGACAGGTTTCTGCTCAAATTACACCTGGGCTACCCTGATAAGGATGAGGAGATACGTATACTGGAAAGATTTCAAGAAGATGACCCCATGCTTAAACTTGAGTCAGTGGTTAGCCCCGAGCAGATTAAAGAACTGCAGCAGGCAAGAAAGAAGATTCACGTCTCCCAGCCACTCAGGGAATATATTGCGAATATTGTTAGGGCTACGCGTAGTAATAGTTCCTTCCGGTTCGGGGCCAGCCCGAGAGGCTCCATTGGATTGATGCGAACCGGACAGGCGCTGGCAGCATTAAGAGGCCGCGAATACGTACTTCCAGATGACATAAAATATTTAGCCGAACCTGTCCTTTGTCACCGATTAACCCTTAAGGAAGAGGAAAGGCTGAGGGGAGAAACATCTGAACACATTCTAGCTCAGATACTACGTGAAACAGAAGTGCCCGCGGCCGGGAATTAAGGCTACCCTTGCCATGGAATTACAAGAAAGCAGATTACCAAGTCTGTTTATCCTACCACTAATTCAATTTTTTGTTGGGATTTTTCTTTTTATTGCGTTGTTACATAGCCGACGTGACCTTGCCCTCCTGACAATTCTCTTGCTGTCTCTTATGTTTATTGCGGCATTTTGGAGCAGAATAAGCCTTATTGGTATAAAATGCTATATAACGGTCAACAAAGCTAAGGTGTTTCCAGGTGAGTCCCTTACCCTAAATATACGTTTGGAAAATGCTAAGTTCCTGCCAGTCTGGCTTCAGGTAAAGATGCCTGTAGATAGCCCGATTAACCTTACCTCCTATGATAAGTCATTTATCAATCAGACCGGTCTATTGTGGTATCAGAGGGCGTGTTTCGATCATGAATTAATTGCGCTAAAAAGGGGCGTTCACCAGCTTGGTCCACCTGTTGTAAAAGCAGCTGACCCGTTTGGATTTTTCCCCAGGGAAGGAGGCAGAACAGAGAATCTTCAGGTAATAGTGTATCCGCGGATTGTGCCTTTGAAGACTAACGTTTTGCCGAGAAGGGATTTTTTTGGTTCTCCTGGGGCGAAGAGTCCAGTTCAGGATCCCATATATATACTCGGCATCAGAGATTACCAGCCCTGGTCTCCTGCAAGATATATTCACTGGAAGGCAAGTGCGAGTCATAATTGCCTGCAGCAAAAGGTATTTGAGCCTTCGGAGCAACTTAAAGTGCTTTTAGTGATAGATGTGGATAAATTTGCAGAAAATAACGCATCACAGGACTTTGAGGATACCCTTGAGGTAGCTGCATCACTGGCAGTTCAATTTGATCGAATGGGATATGCTACGGGATTGGTCACGAATGCTGCGGCAGAGGGAGGACCTATGACCGTGCCCATAGGCAAGAACCCCCAACAATTACCTGCTATTTTGGAGGTTTTGGCAAGGCTGAAGATGAAGCCAAAGCGTACTCTCGCTGAAATATTGAATTGCGGGCTCCATTTGATATGGGGGGCAACCTGCATTCATTTCTCATATATAGAAGATAAAGGCTTATATGCAAGTGAGCTATTTTTTAGGCAAAGAAAAATACCAGTGATTTTTGTGGTCTGCCATACCTGCGACCTCTCGGAAGATACTATCTATAACGTGCGAAGCAAGGTTTATCCTCTCGATGAGATCAGGATCAGAGAAACGAAAAACGAATGAAAACTAAAAAAGAGAGCCTCTTATTTTTATCTGCTGCCGGTATTGAGATCACATGGTTGTATGCATGGTCAACGTTTATTTTGTATTCCACAGTGCATCGACCTTTTCCTTTACCAGAGGCTATTGGCTCCTTTATGTTAGCAGCCTTTTTAACTATGGTTATCCGAGGGAGAGGCGTGCGGATTATTATGCTCCTGGGAATTCATATAGCTGGCCTGCTCCTTTCGGCATCCAGGGTTATGCATGTGTTTTTTTATAATTCAGAACCCTTCTTCGCTAAATTTTGGTTATTGAAATACTTAAGGCAACCGAGGGATCCCATGGAGTGGTTTATACTTGTTATTATTCTTTTTTTTGTTCTTCTGTTCTGGATAGGTGGTGTGACGTTAGCCCGTAGATCCAATGACTATTTAAGTGTTTGTGCCCGTTTTGATGTGGGGGTAGCGGCATTTTTCCTCCTCCTGATAGTCAAATTAATCCTGCTTCTAAAGGGAGGGATTGACATAAGGGACTCAACGCCTGAGAAATTATTGTTTCCATTTTTTTTATTCAGCCTGCTGGCAATCGGCATAGCCCGAAATCAGAGTAGCGCGCATAAGGATTTTCTTTCAGGCTACGGGGGAATCGGGTTAATAACGAGCTTTGTCTTGGTGATTTTTGCGTTTGGCGCCGCTATGGTGATGCTTTTTTTGCCGTATCTTAATGCTGCGGCAGAGGTTGGCTATGATGCCTTAAAGGTTGGGGCCGCTCCATTGGGGCCAATACTGGCAAGTATTGTTAGATTTTTGTTCATACATAATAGAAGCAGGCCTGAAAAGGCCTTTTCTTCGCCTAAATCTGAGCAGAATGATTTCGTCCCCTCCTTTGAGGAAAGTTGGTGGAGTGAGGTTTTCGAAAAAATATGCACCTGGGGGTTTTTAGGTTTGGGTGTAGTAATTGCGCTTGCACTTTGTGCATTTGGGCTGTGGTATCTTTTTCGTTGGTTATTATCCCGTGCCGGTATAAACGAAAAGAAACAGATTCAATGGGGTCTTTTTATCATCTGGTTCTCGAAGATATTCGCCATTTTTTCTGTCTTTTGGGGCAAGATAGCTCAACTGGTTCATGGCTGTACAAGCTCACTCCAGCTTTATAATTTGCTCTTAAGCTGGGGCCGGCACAGCGGAATACCCCATTCTTTAAGTGAGACCCCTGCAGAGTATGGTTTGCGTTTAAAGCATCAATTTCCTGCACTTACGAAGGATATAGGAGTAATCGTAGAAACCTTCAACAGGGAAGTGTACGGCAATATAGCTCCAAGCAAAAATCAATTCAAAATTGCCACGCTTGCCTGGCAAAGACTGCGCAACCCAATTTATTGGCCTTCCAGATTTAAATCCTGGCTTTTCAAAGCAGGAAAATAGAACTCTTAACACTATCAGCTATTACCTATGCCTGATAATTTTCCAAAAGGCATACGTGAAATTCAGCCCCAAAATGTTAAAGCTAAAAACTGTAGTATTTATCGGCGTTCCTTATTATCTGAGCTCTCATAATTGCTGGGGTTTAGAGCAAGGAACTTATATGGTTAGCTAACGCTCTAAAACGAAAAAACTTTTCTTGACAAAATCAAATATTTAAGCTTATTCTGCAACTTATTTTATTTAGTAACCAATGTCCCCTTTTTTATTTGGTAGATAGAAACTTAATTGATTACTACGTGCACACTAAAGCATGCCAGATGCAGCTATTGTATGTAATTAAGGGGGCGGAGCTATCTTAAAATAATAGTAGTAGAATGAAGATAATTGTTAAACTCCTCACTTCCGTAGAGCTGGATAAGTAAAAGAAGAAACATTTGCTCCTTTGAAAGGGCATTACAGCAAGCCCTTTCAGAAACAGGATTGTATTGCTGGATAAATGTATCCGCAGCATCTCTACTAAGAAAACAATGCCTAGACAAGCAAGACTTAATGCCCCTGGATTTTTGCAGCACGTTATGGCCAGAGGGGTTGAACAGACCACAATTTTCCGTGACAACCAGGATCGCAAGGCTTTTCTTGATCGCCTCGCTGTAATACTTGAAGAAAGTCATACACAGTGCTATGCCTGGGCGCTTTTGCAGAACCATTTTCATATCCTGCTTCGGACTGACTCCACACCTTTAAGCAAAGTCATGAGACGCCTTATGACGGGCTATGCAGTCACATTCAACAGGCGCTATAAGAGAAGAGGGCATTTGTTTCAGAACCGATATAAGTCTGTTGTGTGCGAGGAGGACCCCTACCTTCTGGAGCTTATCCGTTATATTCACCTAAACCCCGTGAGAGCAGGCTTGGTAAAAACTATTAGAGAATTAGATACATATAGTTGGTGTGGCCACAGTACTATCCTCGGAAAATGCGAAAATCCCTTGATTCAAGATTTAGAAGGCGCGACAAGTAGGGCGGATAAATCCCTTCCTGAGCAAACGGTGCAATATATATTGCGGCTCTTTGGGGATAATGTTGAGAATGCCCGCAAAAAATATTGGAGTTTCGTAAAAAAGGGTGTTGCACAAGGTACTAGACCAGATCTTCAGGGGGGAGGGCTGGTCAGAAGTGCAGGTGGAAATCCAGAAGGGTTATTAGGTAGAAAAAAAGGGCAAAGAGAAAATTCTGATGCGAGAATACTGGGCAGTGGGATGTTTGTTACAGAGGTTATTCAAAAATCTAAGATTGATTTTCCTGATATGGTTTTAAATATGCCTTCATTAGAAGAGCTTACCCTTAAAGTAGCAAATCATCTTGGATTAGCCCCGCAGACCCTACTCTCTAAGGCCAGAAGCAGAAATGTCAGCACGGCAAGGGCTATAATCTCTTATCTGGCTGTTAAAGAAGCAGGCTATAATCAAAAAGAGATAGAGAAATATTTGAATATTAGTCGCATAGGGGTAAGGAATAGCATATTCAGGGGAGAAAAATGTGGCGACATCTGCCGGCAAATATGGCGAAAGTTTAAATAAAAGCGCTGAAAAAAACGCAAAACACTATTTTGCCCAAGAGATTCTATCTGCTTGACAGTTAACAAGCCTCCTTTTATGATGTGTTTCATATGATTCCATATATGTGCGTGGCACGGCAAAAACTATCAGCATTGTTCTAAGATAATATGATAAAAATTTTTTAAAGATATTTAAAGCGAGGATGGAGTCAATTTTTAAAACTCTGCTCTTATATGTTTTGTATACAATATCAACAACTATTAAATCATTACATTAGCTTATAAACTCAATCCCCATGAAAAGAATCCTTGTAACCGGCGGCAGCGGCTTTATCGGATCAAACTTTGTCCACGTTGTCCTGAAAAAGACATCCGATTGCCTCCTGATTAACCTGGACAAGCTTACCTATGCGGGAAACCCAAAGAACCTATCCGATATTGAAAGTGACCCCAGGTATATATTCATCAAGGGTGATATCAGGGACAAAGACCTTGTTGAGGGGCTCTTTGATCACTACGCAATTGACACCGTTGTCCACTTTGCCGCTGAATCACATGTGGACAGGAGCATCACAGGCCCCGATGAATTCATCGGCACCAACATTAACGGCACCTTTACCCTGCTCGAGGCCGCCCGTAAATCCTGGCTTTCTAAAAAAACACCGAGCAGTTTAGACAACCCCAGGTTTCTGCATGTGAGCACCGATGAGATCTATGGCTCCCTTGGGGAAAGCGGCTACTTTACCGAAGAGACCCCCTATGATCCCCGCTCTCCCTATTCCGCGAGCAAGGCAGCATCAAACCACCTGGTAGGTGCCTACTTTCACACCTATGGACTGCCGGCAGTGATCACCAACTGCTCCAATAACTATGGCCCCTACCAGTTTCCGGAAAAACTTATCCCCCTTATTATCACTAATGCCCTCAACGGCACAGAGCTTCCCGTATACGGGGATGGCAAACATATCCGTGACTGGCTCTATGTCATGGATCACTGCGAGGCCATCGTTCAGGTTATTGAAAAGGGAGAGCCGGGGGAGTCCTACAACATAGGCGGCAACAATGAACGAGAGAATATAGAGATCGTTAAAACCATCTGCGCTCTCATTGATGAGGCAGCCGGCCCCCTTGAAAACTCCCTTCCCAGGGAAGGCCTCATTCGATTTATCAAGGACCGCCCGGGCCATGATCGAAGATATGCCATTGATGCCACCAAGATACGACAAACCCTGGGATGGGCTCCTTCAGTAAACTTTGATGAGGGAATCAGGCGTACCGTACAGTGGTATCTTAACCACCAGGCATGGATTGCCTCCGTGCTTGACGGCTCCTATAAACTCTATTACAAGAGGATGTACGCTGATAGATAAAGAAACACTTGCCCTTATTGGTGCACATGGTATGCTGGCAGGGGCGGTAAAAAGGAACTGTCCGCAAAAATACCACATAGTCCCCCTTGATCTCCCTGGTTTTGACATCACCGATTACAACCTGGTCTTCAACACCCTTGCACAGGTAAAACCAGATGTTATCATGAACTGTGCCGCCTACACCAATGTAGATGGCTGTGAGTCAGAAAAGGCCCTTGCAAGCCAGGTCAATGCACGCGGGCCGGGTAACCTTGCCCGGGCGGCAAAACTGACCGGCGCACGGCTTGTCCATATCTCCACTGATTTTGTATTTGACGGAGAAAAAGGGCTCCCCTATATTGAAGAGGACGTGGTTGACCCACAGTCAGTTTACGGTACAACAAAGGCCCAGGGGGAGAAGGCCATCGTAGAAAGTGGCCTGGCAGCCTATTTTATTGTTCGCACCAGCTGGCTCTATGGGCCGGGCGGGAAAAACTTCGTTGACACCATTATAAGATTAGCAAAAGAGAACGATATCCTGCGTATTGTCTCTGATCAGGTAGGCTGCCCTACCTATACCGAGGATCTGGCCCAGGCAGTCTTCAGCCTTCTATCCCTCAATGATACCCATTACGGGATATACCACTACGCCAATGAGGGGCAGTGCAGCTGGTATGAGTTTGGCCAGGAGATAATCAGGCAGCTCAGAAAAAAAGGAGACAGCCTCATGGTCAAGGAGACTATTGCCATTGAGGGAAAAGACTACCCCCAGCCTGCAAAGAGGCCGGCCTTCTCCGTTCTTTCCACGGAAAAGATACGGCAGGCAACCGGGATACCCATACCATTTTGGAAGGATAGCCTGAAGACATATATAAGGACACGAAGCTCGGATAACCTTTTAGCACAAATAAGGGAGAATCATCAATGATACATAAGGGAATCATCCTGGCAGGCGGTGCTGGAAGCCGTCTGTATCCGCTTACCCTGATCGCAAGCAAACAACTGCAGCCCGTCTATGACAAGCCCATGATCTACTACTCCCTTTCAACCCTCATGATTGCTGGCATCAGCAACATCCTCATCATCTCCACCCCTCAGGACACCCCCAGGTTTGAATCGCTCCTGGGAGATGGAAGCCGCCTGGGAATACGGATATCCTATGGAATTCAGCTGGAGCCAGGGGGCATAGCCCAGGCCTTCTTAATCGGGGAGCAGTTCATTAACCATGAGCCGGTCTGTCTTATTCTGGGGGATAATATCTTCTATGGCAAGATGGGACTGGATCAGATTATGGCAAACTTCTCTACAGGTGCCATGGTCTTTGGCTATCCGGTGAAGGATCCTGAGCGATACGGCGTGGTGGATTTTGACAAAGAGGGAAAGGCCACCGGCATTGAAGAAAAGCCTGAAAACCCTAAATCACAATACGCCGTCCCCGGCCTCTACCTCTATGACGACAAGGTGGTGGAAATCACAAAGAGGCTACAACCCTCCAATCGCGGTGAACTGGAGATCACCGATGTAAACCTTGAGTATTTGAGACGTGGTGAGCTGATGGTTGAAAGGCTTGGCCGGGGTATTGCCTGGCTTGATACCGGAACCCACACAAGCCTCCTTGAGGCAAGCCACTTTATCGGCACCCTTGAGGCCCGCCAGGGCATGAAGATCGGCTGCCTGGAGGAGGTGGCCTACCGGAAGGGCTATATTGATCGCATGCAGTTTAAAAGACTCATAGACAACACCCCCGAGTCAGCCTACCGGGAATACCTGCAGATGATATTTCATGATGGTGGATAAGGATGGAATTTATCAACACCTCAATCGCCGATGTCATACTAGTTGAGCCGGAGGTGTATAGTGATGAGAGGGGTTTGTTTTTTGAAAGCTTTAATCAATCACTATGGGAGAGGATGCACCCAGGAGATGATTTTGTACAGGACAATCACTCACGGTCTGTAAAACATGTCCTGCGTGGCCTGCACTACCAGATCAAACAGGCACAGGGAAAGCTGGTGCGTGCTGTGGTAGGTGAGATCTTTGATGTGGCCGTTGATGTGCGCAGGGACTCTCAAACCTTTGGGAGGTGGACAGGGGTAATGCTTAGTGCTGAAAACAAACGCCAGCTGTGGGTACCAAAGGGCTTTGCCCATGGCTTCCTGGTCCTCTCAGATGTCGCCGAGGTTATTTATAAGGCAACAGATTACTATGCACCAGAGCATGAGCGCTCTATCATCTGGAATGATCCTGACCTTGGCATTGACTGGCCCCTTGATGGCAGACCCCTTCTTTCCAAAAAGGACAGCTCAGCCCCGGCATTTAAGGATGCAGAGGTTTTTGGGTAGGGGGAGAGGCTTGCTCTTCCTTGTTTCATCAACTAAACAAATAAACATCTTTCAGTAGCATCTTACTATCTCAATATGTTTTAATATTTTAGAATAAACTCACGAGGAGCATAAGATGAAACACGCATTCATAACCGGTATCACAGGGCAGGATGGAAGCTATCTGGCTGAATTTCTCTTGGATAAAGGCTACGAAGTCCATGGACTTATTCGCCGGTCCAGCACATTCAACACGGATCGCATCGATCACCTGTATAAGGATTTTCATGATCCTGACGCCCGTATGTACCTCCATTATGGAGATCTCTCCGTATCCAGTCATCTGGTAAAACTTCTTTATGATATCCAGCCGGATGAGATATATCATCTCGGGGCACAGAGCCATGTTCGTGTAAGTTTTGACATACCAGAGTATACAGGGGATGTAACAGGGCTTGGCACCTTGAGGATGTTAGAGGCGATTCGTAAAACAGGGATTCAAACAAAATTTTACCAGGCCTCATCAAGCGAGATGTTTGGTACAGCCCCTCCTCCTCAAAGCGAGAAGACTCCCTTTGAACCACAGAGCCCGTATGCTGCAGCCAAAGTCTATGCGTACTATATGGTGAGGAATTACCGAAAGGCGTATAATATCTTTGCAGCCAACGGCATCCTCTTTAACCACGAGTCCCCAAGAAGGGGCGAGACTTTTGTGACCAGAAAAATCACCCGGGCTGCTGCAAGGATTAAACTTGGGCTTCAAGATAAGCTCTACCTTGGAAATTTAGAGGCCAAAAGAGACTGGGGCTTTGCCGGGGATTTTGTAGAGGCCATGTGGTTGATTCTCCAGGAGGAGGAGCCGAACGACTTCGTTATTGCTACCGGCACATCCCATTCTGTGCGCGAATTTGCAGAAAAAGTTTTCCAAAAGCTGGGACTTGATTACACGCAATACGTGGAGATAGACCGAAGATACTTCAGGCCTGCTGAGGTAGATGTTCTTCTCGGTGATTCGACCAAGGCACAAAAGCAACTCGGTTGGGAGCCAAACGTCAGCTTTGATCAATTGATTGATATGATGATCAAATCTGATCTTGAGCTGGCAAACAAGGAAAAAACCCTCCACGATGCTGGATATAAAAACCCAAGAAACCGTATAATTTAAAAAAAATCTACCACTTTATTTTTCCGACAGGATTTACAGAATTTTCAAGATATTCACCCTTGCTTTCACCCTTTCCAGAAGAAAGTGCAAAATCGCATTCCCTTCGCGGAAACAACAATGAAGGTTCAATGCTGAGGGTTGAAATATAATTTATTGATGGAAATACGTGTTAATTTAGAGGATAGTTTAGCTAATTCCGAAGAGTCCTTGCTTTTTTTAGTTTCGCGCGAAAACTAAGAAGTAAAAGGAATAATCCGTCAAATCCATTAAATATTGTCTAGAGAAAATGAAACAAGAAGACTTTAGGATACTGTGCTTTCTGAAATTTCTGAAGAAAAGGAACAGTCATGGGGCGATGCTAATACGTTGACGCATGATACTTTAGGGTCGTAAGACCCTACTAAACATTAGTGGTCAATAACAAGATGATGACATACAAACTTAAATTCAATCCTGACGTCAAAAAGATTGATCTGCCCAAGATCGATACTAAAAACACAAATATGATTAAAAAAGCTATAGCGGAAGATCTCTCAAGGCAGCCTGAAATCTATGTATGGTAAACCATTAAAAAGAACCCTAAGAAGTTACTGGAAGCTACGAGTCGGGGATTACTGTCTTTTTTTTAAGGTTTCCAAAAACAGCATTCTTCTACTCAGCATAATTCCTATAAATGAAGTTTACAGACTCATTGAGAAACGTAAATAGTTGAGAAAAATGTTGGGAGTCTTGGCAAGAAGTGTTGGGCTGTTGAGTTCTTGAGTTGGCCCTAATGTTATACTTAGTAACAGTGATAGTGACCGGGACGGTGCCCTTTATATTTGCCGCGGTTCAACCGTGGGTCTGGTCATTGTATGTAGCCGCCATATTTGCTGGGTTTATCTACTTAATGTGGTCTCGTGGTATCTCGTTTAATCCCACAAGACACACAATCTTCCTTGCTACTGTTGGCTTCTTCTTTTTTTACACCCTTTTTCAATGCATACCCCTTCCCACAGAAATACTCAAGGCTTTAAGCCCTTACAGGCATGAGTTGCTTCGAAAATCTTCCCTGCTTACGGGTATACCTCTATCATGGCAGGCTGTAAGTTATTCATCCGTAAATTCTCTTTCCTGGTGGGTTTTTTTATTGAGTCTTGCATTGTATTTTTTTATGCTTGAGAGATTTCTTATCTCCTATAACAATATAAGAAGTCTTCTTTTACTAATACTCATTGTTGGTATAATTGAGGCCGTATATGGTCTTATTCAGGCCCTTATTCCGTCAGTTGGAATTTTCGGGGTTGACTATGGTTATTCCGAATGCGCAAGGGGCACGTATGTTTGCAGGAATCATTTTGCCGGTTTCCTGGAAATGGTTTGGCCCTTAGGCCTTGCCTATACAATGACATATGGAAACTGGGAGGAAATGTCAAGCCATGATGTATATGGCCATAAAAAGATTTTTAAGGACATGCCTTCCTCCGATCGAGTTTTTAGGCAGCTTTGTATTGCCCTTTTAGTTGTTCTTATGGTCCTTGCATTGGTCTTCTCCAGGTCCAGGGCCGGGATTGCAGGGGCCGCTATTGGGCTTATAGCCTTTATCCTTATTCTACGCTCTGCAAATAGAGGTTTGCCGATTATTTTTTCAATGATTGTAGGGGTAGTTGTTATGCTCTTTTTAATCTATGGTTTCAGAATTGGGTTTGGTCCCATTGTAGCTAGGTTTTTAGAGCTCGGTGAGGGCATTTCGAGGGTTGGGCTATGGCAGGATGGCCTGGCAATCGCCAAGGATCATCCCCTTGGTGTTGGCCTTGGCAATTTTTATCGCATTCTGCCAGCTTATGCAGCCTCAAACCTTACAGAGAATATGGTACACGCTCATGCGCATAATGACTACCTGCAATTATTGATTGAAGCAGGTTGGCCTGGGTTTGTCTTACTTACAGGAGGATTTATAATCTTTCTATGGTTAGGTATCAGGAGGCTGCTCAGATTGAGTCTTTATGCTGACCCTTTACGATTTTTTACTGCAGCAGGTGCCCTGAGCGGCTTGATATCCATGGCATTTCACAGTTTTTTTGATTTTAACCTGCAAATGCCTGCAAACTGCATCTATTTCGTAACGCTGATATCTTTAGCCTATGCCTGTTTGTGGGCAAGGCCGCGGAAAGCAAGCGAGCCTTTTTTGAAATGAGCATATCAAGTGCTGGATAATAAAAAATGATTGACTTACATTGTCATCTTTTGCCTGGAATTGATGATGGCCCGAAAACCATGGATGAGAGCCTGAAGCTGGCTCGCCTTTTTGTGAGCGCGGGGTATAGCCACGTAGTTGCAACTCCACATTGGATTTCAGGAACATCCTGGATGCGCGCCCCTAAGATCATACGACAGAGGGTATTAATGCTGAATAAAATGATGAAGGAGGATGGAATCAGCCTGATTGCGTTTCCAGGCATGGAGATTGCCATGGACCACAAGATTCCCGAGCTCTTAGGCAGGGGAGAGATAACGGGCCTTGGCGGCAGACCAAAATCCTATTTGCTGATAGAACCACCCTTCCTTAGACTTCCCCTTGGATGGGAGGAAATATTCTTTGGTGTTTTGGCCCGGGGGAACAAGATTCTTTTAGCGCATCCAGAGCGTTGCGTGCAGCTCGCGGAGAGAAATGGCATTATTGATGAAATTATTGGTTCAGGGGCATATTTGCAGGTCAACTGGTTTAGCTTTCTTGGTTTTTATGGCTTAGAGGCGGCGGAAATGGCCCGGTATCTTGCAACAAAAGGCTATATTCACTGCCTCGCAACAGACAGCCATGATACAAAAAATAGACACCCGGGGAATGTTAAAAGGGCGGCAGTATTAGTGGAAAAGCTTATCGGCAGACAAAATTTGTCAATCCTGGCACATAAAAACCCCATCAGAGTTCTTAAGGGGGAGCCCCTTTTAAGCATGTCGCCCGTGGACGTTAAGGGGATATCCAGAAGGATGCGCTCATGGCTACATTTTTAAGGCGGGCGTTCATTACATTGCTTTTATTTGTTTTAGCTGCCTTTGTAATACATTATTCCTGGCAGAGGCGAAAGGTGGTTAATAACAATTTTTCCTTTAATGAGAAAGAGTCCATTTCACTGAGGTATTTTCCCCGGGCCATGCATGCCTATGGTCTTCAGGCATGGTTTGACAGCAATCCTATGGAGGCAGCCGGATTTTTTCGGCAGGATGTCTACAATGACCCTTTTCACATAGATGGTTGGATTCGGCTTGCCCAAGCGGAGCTTGCATTAGGCAACCTGGAAACCTCCCAGGAGATGTTGAGATTCACTTTTAACCTTACAAGGCCGATTTTTCGATGGAAATGGAAGCAGATGCTTCTTGCCCACGAGCTAGGGTTAGAAGATGTTTTGATGCAGATTGCAAATTATTTTCTTGCCAATGGGAGAATGACAAGTAATACGCTTCAAATGATTGAAACTCATTTTAATGGAGATGCTGAAAGAATAGCAGGGGCACTGAGCGAAAAAGGGCTTTTAGCCTATTTAGAATGGCTTATGAGTTGGGGCAGCTTAGAGGACGTTAATTTTGTTTGGAAAAAACTTGTGGGCTCTCAAGGAGTGGATGATAAGACTGTTTTAAAATATGTTCACTACCTCATTAAAAAGAAACATATTGTAGAGGCGAGCAGGGTATGGGAAAAAGTTACCGGCATAAAAGGCATGACTAATGGTGATTTTGAGACAGACATTAAAAATTTTGGCTTTGATTGGAGATATTGGGGTAACAAGAACTGGGATATAAAAAGGATTAAGGAGCCAGGAGCGAAGGGTTCATATTGTGCCCAAGTAACCTTTTATGGGAAGAGCAATATTTCTTTTTATCACTTATATCAGATAGTTCCGGTAGAGCCATTGAAGCGATATTTAATAAGTTACCTATGGAAAAGCGATGAGATTACCACAGACCAGGGACTGTTTGTGGAGATATATGGCTACGATACAAAAGGACTTTACAAGAAAGGCCCTATGATTGCTGGCACTCATGATTGGAGTCAGGATAGTATTGAATTTTTACCCCCTGAAAACTGTCATGCCGTTGTTGTTCGTCTCCGAAGGCTGCCAAGCAAACGATTTGACTGCAACATCAAGGGCGTACTATTTCTTGACAATTTCATCTTAAATGCTTTAAATTAAAAAAATTACTAGAGATTGAAGGGTTAGGTAAAATGAGCAATCAAAACTACGATAACGTGGGCATCAATGACCTTGAACGAAGGCCTGTGAAGGTCAATGACAATCTTCCTTCCACTGAATTTCGAGAGAGTATACCGCCATTAGAAGAGGATGAAATAAATCTTAAAGATTATCTTGACGTAATTATCCGTAGGAAATTTTTGATAACAAGCATCCTTGCCCTGGTTTTTATCTCTACTGTTATCTTTACACTATCGGCCACTAAGATTTATAAGGCCTCTACAACCATTGAAGTGAATCAAGGAACATCAAAGGTAACTAAATTTGAGGAACTTGTGTCCGCGAAGTTAAACACGCGGGAATTCTATGAAACGCAGGTTCAACTATTGCAAAGCAGCGCAATGGCGCAAAGGGTCATAGATAAGATGGATCTACCTAACCACCCCTTTGTATTGGAAACCCTTTATGGCCGGGATGCAAATCCTGGAATAATAACGGGTATTAAAAATGGCCTGAAGGATTTAATTCAATCACTGACATCCGGGGGCGAGGAAAATGATACTGGAAAGATGGGTCAGATAACGGAAGAGACAATGAGGAGGCAGGGCTTACTCGATTATGTTATGTCCAACTTTGATATTTCGTTGAAAAGAAATTCCATGCTCATAGACGCCTCTTTTACTTCTCCGTCAAGGGAGTTTTCAAGGGATGTTGTTAATACGCTGGCAGATGAATTTTTAAAGTGGGAGATGGACAAGAGGCTTGAGAAATCAAGGTCGGCACGTAGCTTTCTCATGAAACAGATTGGCCAATCAAAGATTGACCTGGAGAAATCGGAGGAAGAACTTAACCGATTTGCCAAGCAAACAGGCATTGTCTCTCTGGATAATAAATTAAACAGTGTCTACAGCCAGCTTGAGGAACTAAACTCAGCTTTGGGCCAGGCAAAGGTAGAATTGATAGCAAGGACCTCGGTTTTTAATCAGGCGGTTACGGATGGCCCTTCGTATCTGCCCGAGGTAATGAAAAGTCAGATAATAGGTAACCTGAAACAAGAGTATGCCCGCATTCAATCAGAATATCAAAACCTTGCTGTTACATTTCGGGATGATTACCCGGAGGT
>Ga0180433_10003936_pt1 | contig 21280 bp, 19 predicted proteins | sample SS_ome_8_FD_132980 | JGI IMG/M metagenome (GOLD analysis project Ga0180433, IMG submission 132980) | Hypersaline lake sediment archaeal communities from the Salton Sea, California, USA - SS_1_D_1 metaG | ecosystem: Environmental > Aquatic > Non-marine Saline and Alkaline > Hypersaline >... | reverse complement strand
CGATATATGTAGTAATCGAGCTGGCTCCAAATAAACCGCCGGCCACTGCGGCAAGAGAGTCTATTAAAAGAACGCTCTTTAAATTTTTAAGGCTTCCTTTTTTATCCAGCAATCCTGCTTCGCCTCCCACTCCTATAACCGTGCCCATCGTATCAAAAAAGTCGGTCATAAACAGCGCGAATATCATTATCAGCGCTGCTATATTAAGCATCCCATTGCTCCAGACTGCACCGACAACGTCCGCTTTAAAAAATGTGCTGAAATTTTCAGCCGTTGGCACCTTTATAATTTGCGCGGGAATATCTATTACCCTGAATATCATACCAGCTATGGCCGTTCCGGCTATCCCGATTAGAATTCCGCCTCTTATCCTGAAAGCAACAAGAATTGACGTAAGCACAAGTCCAAAAGCAGCCAGCAGCGTATAATTCGCGGTAAAATCACCGAGTGTTACTGCTGTAGCAGGATTCGTTGCAACAAACCCTGCTTCCTGGGCTCCAATAAATGCAATAAAAAGACCGATTCCAACTCCGATCGCATACTTTAGCCCCATCGGTATCGCCCTCATTATCATGCCGCGCAAACCAGTCAGCACCATAATAGCAACTAATAGTCCTTCAATAACCACCACTCCCATCGCCTGCTGCCAGCTGAGGCCAAGTCCAAAAATAATAGTGAAAACAACCACAGCATTTATTCCCATTCCTGAAGCAAGCGCAAAAGGTGTGTTTGTTATTACCCCCATTAATACACTCATAAGTCCCGCACCGATACACGTCGCATAAACTGCAGCCTCGAATGGAATCCCTGTTCCGCCTCCTGATGAAAGTATTGCCGGGTTTACGAATATGATGTAAGCCATCGTCATAAAAGTCGTTATTCCTGCAACAACTTCCGTCCTTATATTCGTATTCCTCTCTCTCAGTTTGAAATACTCCAACCTGCACCTCCTTCTAATTCACCTGTATATTGATTAATATTCATAATAAAGCATGAATCCTTTCCCACCAAAAAAAATTATCCGGGGGTTTTACAAATACACGGATAAGCGATAGAATTCATTAATTATGGAACTTATAAAAAACTTTTTTACTGCTGAAAACCTGAAAGAATTATTTTTAGATATATATTCCTGGCTCGAGGAAATTCTTGATATGGCTTTTGGGAAAATCGGATATGAACCCATAAGGGAATTGCTGTCCAACCCCTGGTTCTGGATCATAATAATCGGACTATTTATACTGAGTCTCATTTTCAGAAGAAGATAATTTCTGGATATTTCCAACACTACCTCTCCTGCCCGAAAATATTTTAACTATAAAAAAGATAATGAAAACAAAGAAAATAACTGATATTGCCAGGGCAGCGAACGCACCCTGATTGTTTCTTATTTTCTCTGCTATCAGATAAAGTCTTGAATTATTTTTCTTAAAGAAATCCAGGAATTTTTCATCAAGCAGGATGTTGTCCCCGTTTTTAAGATGGGATATCCTGTCTATTATCTTGCCCTCTATATCACCTGACGGCTTTATAAATGCATCCCTTGCAATTTTTATATATTTATCGATACTGCTCATAACGCTAATCTCTCAGGTCAAACTTTTCCTATGCTATAATAGATTGAAATTATTCCCTTTTGTTTCAAATTATCATTTCAAGATTTACTTTTTAAGTTTCTTTTCTATCATCTTCCTGGCGCGGTGGATATTCGTTTTAACCGTTCCTATGGGCTTTCCTGTAAGCTCCGATATTTCCCTGTAGCTATAATCCTGCAGGTCCCTTAATATAAGAGGCACCCTGTAGCTCTCATCGAGACTCACTATAATCTTTAAAACTTCCTTCACCGTTTCTTTGTTGAAATAATCATCCTCCAGCCCCTGGTCGAACCTGCTAAATACTACCTCGTATTCTTCGGTTACTTTATCCAGACTTACTTTCTTCCCTTTAGTTTTTGAATGAATTCTTAATTTATCGATACAGGTGTTTACCGTAAGTTTTCTTATCCATGTTTTAAAACTTGAAAGTCCCCTGAATCCTTTTATGGAAAGATACACCTTTACGAAAACTTCCTGGCTTACATCTTCGGCTTCATGCGTATCCCTTAATACAAAAAAGGCCGTTGTGTAAACATACCTGGAAAATTGCCTGACCAGCTCTTCAAAAGCAGCTTTATCTCCTCTTTTCGACCTTGCAATCAACGTTTTTTCATCTATTTTATGTGGAATTTTCCCTTTATTTGCTTTTTCCAATTATTCCCTTTCACGCCTATTTCAGGACACATCCCCATCCTGCGGAGTTTCGACAAGTGTGACTGAAAAATTAAAAATATCTCCATCCCTATTTACCCTTACATCTATGCTGTCGCCGACACTGCGCCTCAATATCTGCGCGAACAATTCATACGGGTTGCTTACCTTTACTTCATTAACTTCTATAATTACATCTCCCGCCTTTATCCCAGCGCTTTCCGCAGGGTATCCCTGCTCTACATCGCTGACATACACGCCGCTGATCCCATCGCCTTTGTATGGGTCCATTCTTATGCCCATGTAAGGAATCTTCGCCTTCCCGTATTCGATAATCTGGTCAGCTATGTTGGTAACCGTATTACTGGGTATTGTAAAACCTATCCCGGAGTTTTCTCCCGATGATGATATTATCATCGTGTTAATCCCTATTACTTCTCCGCTTGAATTAACAAGCGGCCCCCCGCTATTTCCCCTGTTTATAGCTGCATCCGTCTGTATCAGGTTAACAGGGATAGTAATATCCCTCCCCTTCGCACTTATTACTCCCATGGTTACACTCTGCTGCAGCCCATAGGGGCTCCCTATTGCGATAACCATATCGCCCACTTCATAATTCTCTTCCGTAGAAAAATCAGCTGCTTTCAGCCCATCCTTCTCAATCTTTATAACTGCCACATCATACCTCTCCTCCGAACCTACCAGAACTGCAGGGTAATCGCTGCCGTCATATAATGTTACTACCAGCTTTTCAGCACCGCCGGCTACATGGTTATTTGTTATAATGTAACCATCTTCGGAGTAAATTACTCCCGAACCTACTCCTTCTTCTTCGTAAATCCTCCCAAAAATATCCTGGGCCTTTACGGTCACTTCTATATTCACTACCGATGGAGCAACTTCTTCGACAACTTTGCTTATCGCGTCATCAAGAGTGCTCAGTATAAACTCTTCTGATGAATCCGTACCGCTTTTAGCATCCCTTTGTTCCCCTGTGGCCTGTGTGCCGGCTTCTTTTTCTCCGGCGCCCTGCTCATCCTCTTCCTCACCAGTCTCCGTACTTCCCTTAAACAAATCTGCAATAGTAACTTTATTTACCACAGCCAGGACACCAAGCATGCTTATTCCGCCTATAACAAGAAAAACTACCGCAATTAACACTATTATAAGGCCTTTTAAAAAGAAGGATTTAAACCCGTTGTCGCTGTTCATTACCGATCTCCAAAAAAATTCGTTTTTTACTGGTTTTCATTTGTCTCGCCGGTTTCGGCTTCCTCTTCAACAGAGATACTGCCTGATCTCAACCTCAACGCATCCTCCTGTATTTTTACCGCAGCATCAGCAGGAAGTATGTCCTGAGAGATAACGCCCAGGGCATTATCCCTTAACGCATTCCTTATAGCCATTATAATCTTCTCGTAAGGCCTGCCCCTGCAAATTTTTGCCTGTTGAAAAGCTTCGTATTTTAATTCATCCCCTGCAAATATATCATTTCCATCCATGCTTATTAAAGCCGGGAAGGTATCTGTTCTTAAAGTCCATTCCGCCTGAACCTCCTCATCCAGCATATATCCTATAAGACTGCCCGCTGCTTCCAGCTCATTTCCATAGCAATTCACATTTACCATAAAACCCAGTCCCGAGATCAGGGGTGTGGGATTCCTGCTGCCCTGCCATACCCGTGGTATTTTTGCTACGCCTACTCTTATATCTGCTCCTTCGTATTCTCCCAGCTGGCTTATGTTGTCTATTATCATATGTGCGCTGCCGCTCTTAAAAAGCCCGTTGATTTCTTCATACTCTATGTTTGAAGGCAATATTTTTTCTTCATTATAAATATAATCCAAAAACTCCATAGTTTTTACAGTTGCCTCGTTGTCCAGAGTTAAAGATCCGTACCCATAATCTACAACCCAATCACCATATCCTCCTATAAAAGGAATTATCCAGTCTGCATCATTGCTGTTTAGAAGAAACCCGTATATATTTTCACCGGGAATGTTAGCTTCTTTGCAATACTCAATAACTTCCTCGAATTCATATGGCGGCTCCTCGACAATATCTTTGTTGTAGTAAAACACCATAAAATCGGAGCTCCTGAACGGAACTATGTAATTCCTCCCATTATACTCAGAAATTTCCACCAGCCCGTCAAGAAATAATGAGTAATCTATCCCGCTTACTGTCTCTCCTGTAATCTCCTTTACGACAATACCGGGAACAAGTCTCTGCAGGCCGTCAAAATCCAGCAATATTATTTCGGGCCCTGCACCGGCAAGACTTGCTGCTTCAAACCTGTCCTCAAGCTCCTCCTGGCTTCTGAAATGTTCGGTTTCTATCTCGACATGGCTGTTTTCAACCATGAAATCATCTATTGTATCCATCAGCGCAAGCCTGCCTTTCGGATCCAGGCAATCCCATAGTGTAATTGCGACGTCTAACTTTTCCCCATTTTCTGTATCGTCCCCCTCACCTTCTGAAGCTCCGCCACTCTCCTCCCGGGTGGCCCCATTTTCCACTCCATCGTCCAGCATCCTGCATGAAACTATTATTATCATGAATGCACACAGCAAGAAGACCATAAACGTTATAAGCGATCTTATGAATTTACTTTTTTTTAGCTTAACGCTTACGAAGGCGCTTTTATACATTTCTACCTCAATACTATTAAAAAACCGCTGTTTTTATCATTTTAACAATTATATTATAAATAAGTGTTTCAATCTACAAGACAATTTATATCATAAAAGCATAAAAATCCGCTGTCAAATCTGCCAGTAACTTTATTACTTTTACCTGCATTGCCATATCTTTATATTTTATAAATCGTAGAATATTTAATGAATTTTAGCAGAAGAATTTATTTGCTATATCATTATATTGAAAATCTGGCATCTAAAAGGTATGCGTTTTCCCATAATCAGGATAGCAAACTGTGTTCTACAATTCATGGTATTGAATTGTTTGCAGGAAGAACCGGCTCATTATTTTTTGGTCTATTCTTGTCATTCTGGGTAACAATACCACAATATACGGATTGGTCCTGTTCCTGATTAATAAAAAAATAATCGCCTTCGATATATTACAATTTAAAACCGCCCGATGTCTGTTTAAAAAGGGCCCTAAATGTCTTTGCCAGATCGTTTACAAAAAGATTTCTAAAAGTATCACAATATCTGTCATAAACATCTTTATTTTTCGGGTCCGGAAGAAATTCCATACTCCTGTCGGCTATATCGATATTGGCAGCGGTAGCCACCATATCTTCAATCTCTCCCGCTCCAAACCCTGCTATTATTCCGCTTCCCCTGATGTTAATTTCAAAATCTTTCGCCCTTAGATATTTAAATCCGGTAACATCCGCCTTGATCTGATTCCAGATATCACTTTTTGAGCCACCGCCTGTTATTATAACCTGGTCCGGCTTATAATCAGGAAACATGCTCAATAGATTATCAAACGCAAGTCTGCTGTTATATGCCAGTGCTTCAAGAATCGCCCTGTAAAGATGCTCTATTTTATGCCCCCACTTAAGCCCTATCCAGGCACCTCTCAGTGTAGTATCATAAGGGCACTGTCTGCCGCCAAAATATGGTATAAAAATAAGCCCTTCAGATCCCGGTGGTATGTCTTTGATCTTTCTCTCTATGGCTTTAAATCCATTTGCTTTTGCCAATCCTTTTTCTCTGTCGTAATATCCCATAAATTCATCTCTGAACCACCGCAGGCAAATGCCCCCGCCGTTTACATAGTTAAAGGCATAGAATAAGCCAGGGATTATGGAGGGCATATAAAATATGGAGTCATCCTCTCCATGGCGGACTATCTTATCTACCACCAGAAATTGAACCGTAGAACTCCCGGCTACCTCAAATAAAGTCCCTGTTTTAATCAGACCCGCTCCCAGCAGGCCGGCAACCTGGTCGGCTGCACCGGCAGCTATCAGGGTCCCCTCTTTAAGGCCGCAGTTGTCTGCTGCATATCCAGTCAATTTTCCAACGATATCCCACGGCCTGACTACTCCTGGAAGCTTCTCTATATCAATACCCAGAGCATCGCATATGTCTTCGGACCAATCCTGCTTTTTGATGTCTTCAATCCCAAATAATGAAAGGAGGGTATAATCTATGAAAGCATCTTTGCTTTTTAACCCTGCCAGTTTCCCGGCTACATAACTGTTCAGCATAACAAATTTTTTTATCCTTTTATACACATCCGGATGCTCTTTTTTCCACCAAATTATTTTGGGAGCATTTCTCGGAGAACCGTAAGTTTTGGACATTATCAATTTACTGAAATTGCTGCATATATAATCATCGTATTTTTCTGACCTGGCATCCAGGCCGATATTAAAATCAGTTATTGATTCATATTCGGAATCTATGCCTATGACCCCGCCCATCTGACCATCGATGGATAACGATTTTATCATGCCGGGATCAATTTTTGTCTTTTTCAGTATATCCCTGATTGCATTCAGGGTGCCGGTTATAAAATCCTGCGGTTCCTGTTCCATGAAACCGGGCTTCGGAGAGATCAATTTCGTTTCCCGGTAAGAGCTTTCGATAACATGCCCCTCTTTATCCGTTATCCCTACCTTAATACCATTCGTCCCTAAATCAACACCAATAAAATACAATTGTCCTCCTTAATGATTCGTTGACAGAGCATTATTTTGCTCTATGGATTTCTTTATTCACTGGAAATCCATTTTTCTTCTTTACTTACTATATAAGAAAAAGCTTTTTTAAATTCCGGTCTATCCATAAAAAGCCGATCGGGATGGCTCCCCCTCTCAAGCCGGTGAAAATAATATGCTGTCTGCCATAATGGAATCATATAAATGACAGGTGAAATAAGCTCCGGAATTCCTGCAGGCATTTTTATTACTATATCCGCACCAATATCCATATCCGTTTTATCATCTATCAGCAATATTACCTTCGCACCGATGATTTTTACTGCCCTTGCTATTTTTAAAATCCGGCTCTGCAGCATTCCCTCATTAGCTATAATGACCACGCCCATTTTTTTACTAAGCGTCTGCATAAGTCCATGGATGAAATTTTCCATTTCGAAACTCTGCGCAGGCACAGATGCACACTGGCTAAATGCCAGAGCACCCTCCTCTGCCGTAGCGAGATTTGGACCATACCCGATATGAATAAAAGATTCGCAGTCTTTTAGTTTCTCTACATTGAACGGCGCAACTTTTTCGTAACTATCTATAAAATCTTTTACTTTCTCTGGATATCCCTTAAATACCGTTTCATACCTTTTAGCTATTTCCACGTTTCCGAGTTTCCTGGCAAGCTCGAATGACAGCATATACATTCTGAATAATGCCGTGGAGTATGTTCTGGTAGCTGGCAATTCAATCTTGCGTCCTCCCGGGCCTATAAAGGCATCGTCCACTGCTTCTGCCAGATCTGATCCCGGGATATCAGTAACCCCTATTGTATAGGCACCCCTGCTTCTTGCGAATTCCACTGCGCCGTCATCCCCTCCGGTCATTCCGGAATGAGAATGGAAAAAAACTATCGATCGTGAATCCAGAAATAAGGGAGGATAATTATTTAACAGACTTGTAATAGAGCTGAATACAGGCAAACCTGTCATTTCTTCAAAAAGATATTTCTCCGCTATGCTTGCGAAATATGATGAACCCGTTCCCATTAGGAAGATCTTATTTATTCCCCGCTTCATAAACTGCTCCGATATATGTCCTATCCGGTCCTGCAGCTCTTTGTCAAAACATTCCCTTAATACATCAGGAATCATCTGTATCGATTCCCATATCCAGTATGGGTGTTCATTTCTCTTCTTGCTATCCTTTATTGATTCTGTCTTAATATTACTCATTTTTTTTACCCCCTAATTAATATCATTTATCTTTTTTCGCTCATATTTGGAATTATTTCCCAATTAAACTCCTTGAAATGCCCATTATCGCTTATTCTCATAGCATCTTTTCAAGGAAAAATTTTTCAGCTTCCATATTCCATGCCCTGTCTTCACCCAGATACTTTCCTATCCCGGGAATTTTTTCCTCCAGTTTATCAATAGCTGTCAGATGAAATTCTAAAACATGCGTATAGATAACTATTTTTCCAGGGAAAACCCAGTTCTTCATGGCTTTTATCCCGTCTGATATCTGGTTGATGCCGCCGATTGCGGCAACTGAAAGATCAGTATTTAACCGTCTTGAAGTTATTCTATCCACTACGACTTTCTGGTCGCTCAAATCAGAACCGCTGTGCCCTATCAGTCTAATTTGTTGAGTCCCTATAATAGAATTTATTGGAATTTTTGCTTTTACTCCTCTTTGTAAGCCAGCAAATAGGTTGATCACCGAACCGACTCCTGCGTATTCCACTGATTCCTCAATAATTTTGGGTACTGCAACCATGACAGGGATATCGTCAAATCCGCCATCATCTTTTATTTCCGACATTATCCTTTCATATTCTTCGCTATCCTCCTGCGGGTTGATTGCTATAAGCTCCTTATTACATTTTTTGGCCAGGGGGACGAAGAAATCTGTCATAGATTTGTAGCGGTCTTCTGTTATCTCGCTTGCAACGATAAGTTCAGGTCCATCTTTATCTTCAATTGCGCGCTGCAGATGCAAGCGCCCCATAGGTCCTCCGGCTCCTATTATCCATGTCTTACCGTTTTTCTTCAGACCCGCTCTTGGGAGTGTTTTTTCATATGCCTGATTAATTTCCAGACCTGTCGAACCTACATAATAAATCATATCGTAGTGAAGGCGCCCCAGGTCAATGGTCACTCTTTCGTCTCTATATCCGCTGCCCATCATAGCCAGGACTCCGCCTTTGTTTAAAAAATCATTGATATGATTTATTTCCTCGTAATTGCAGTCAAGCGTGATGATATCATCGTATACATCATCCGGGGAGTTCAGGGAGTCCGCATTGATTTCCTTAAGCGGCACATCGTTTTCCTTACAAAAGATAGATACCAATTCTTTTAAATCTTCCGGGATGTTCGAAATAAATATTCTGCCCGGCCTGCATCCAGAAAGCCATTTTTCATCAATGCTGTATCCGCTCCTCGAATTTTTCCCCCCAACGAAAATGGCGCTCCCGCCCTTTTTTAAAACATCCCTGTACTGCGCCCTATATGACGCTTCTACACAGGCCCACGGTTCGGTTATGGCACTTGCGCTGTAAGATATATCATCAGGTACAGGAATCAAATAATTACCGGCGTCACCCTCCAGTATTTCTTTTCCTACTTTTGTATACTGCCTGTATCCGCCGTCCATGCCGAAAGAAAAAGGTATACTTTTACCGCCTGCCCAGATATCGGGCTGTAAGGTATATCTGTCCCCTATTCTATACTCGCTTTTTAAATTGTCTCCTACTGCAATCACAGTAAGGGATACTTCATGGCCAGGAATTATAGGATTTTTCTTTAGATTTCTTCCAGCCAATCGCGGGTGATCATCGCCAGAATCGATTTCCTTCAAATCCGTGTAACATAGACTCACCGCATCAATCCGCATAAGCAGCTCATTATCAGAATATTTTGGTATGTCTATCTCAACTGGTTTTCCGTCTATGCCCAAATTTTCCAGACCTGCTCCAAATAAAGGCCAGCCCAGCTGTTTTTCAGGTATAGTTGACAATGCACTAATATATTTTTCATATTTATTTTGATTCATTTCTTTTTCCTTTCTTGCTCAATATAAACAGCCAAATTTATTTTTAACTTCTTCCGGTAAATTTAGGTAATACAAACCCAGGGTAAGCTTTAATCAATTTAGAATTGATGTAATTATAATAATTGTAGTAATGACACGGATTGTCTTAAATTCTTTGAAGATTATTCTTGTATCGCGAGCTTCTTTATCTTTAAAATAACCAGATACGTTTTTTCTTTAAAACCACTATTAACTGCGGTAATTTTAACGGCAGGTAGAGCTTATACTCTTATCTATTAATTTATTGGTACTTCTTATTTTTAACCAATCAATTTACGATAAAGATAAAATATCCTCTGCAACTATGGAGTCTATAAACAATATATCTATCATATCTGCCCTGAGCGCTGCCAGGATTGCCTTTGCTTTTTTCTTATCGTAACATACTATTACCTTATTACTGGTCTTCTTTAACTTGCTATATGGAATACTTATCCTGTTTTCTTCAAGAACAGGGACGTATTCCCCTTTATCGTTAAAGAAATTTATATTTATTTCACAGCTTCCTTGCAATGCTTTTACATCATCCTTCATGCTCTTGTTTAGCATACGGAAAATTTTAGAATTTTCATCTGCCATTCCAATGCCCATTATGACCAGCTCTAATTTATCCCAGTAATCGGTAACTTCCTTGATCACCTGCTCTTTTAAAATAAAATCCCTCAGTTCCTTATCATTCACTATCGCAGGACAGTTTAGGTATAAATGTTTGCAATTCAATATCTGGCCCATCTTATATACCATTTCTTGAGGTAACCATGGAGACTGGCTGTCTCCTCCGTAGTTACACCCTCCCATTATTTGTATTACTATTTTATCCTTCAAATAGCAAAAATCATTGGGGTTTAACTTCGATAATACCTCCAGGACGCTGTTGCTCTGATTTAAACCTATTATTTTTGAATTTTTTATCAGTCTGGTTACATGCGGAGCAGCGAATTGCCCTATATTCTTTCTGGTAAATTCTTCGGAAGTAGTGTTCATTATATATACATTTTTTATATTAAACTTTTTAGTGAACTCTATTTCCAGCCCATAACTATTATTTACATTGATATTTACTTCTACTATACCAGATTGCCTTGCATAGGTAAGTAACTGAGATACATATGATCTAGAAACATTAAGCTCTCTAGCCGTTTCTTCCTGGCTCTTATTAAACCTGTAGTACAGTATTGCCGCTCTAGACGCCATCTCTATTTTATGGTTTTTTAATTCCAATTAAATCACCGCTCTTCTATTTTTTTGAATAATAACATATGCCATATTTAGTATCAATAGTAAGTAACATTTTCATCCAAAATTATTTTCCTTGCTATATTAATTATATACTAACCAACATACATATATGGTGTTTAAAGCTAACCATAAATAAAGATATGTTAATAGAATAATACCTGTGCCTTTACTATAAAAGAACCCTTATATTTTTTATTTAATCTAATTCTAAATACTCACCCCTTACACATATATGTTTTATAAAATCAACTAGCTATAGCTATATTTACTGAATGAAGCTTGCACTTGCTTCTAAATCACATCTTAACAATGACTTCTTCCGATCCGGTTATATACTTTACTATATCATCCGACGATACATCATGGACGTCCCGCACGGTTACTAATTTTCCTCTTCTTAAAACCATTATCCTGTCAACCATCTTGAAGATATGCTGCATATTATGGCTGATTACTATAATTGACATTTTCGATTTTTCTTTCAGCATTCTTATAAATTCAAGCATCTTGGCAGATTCTTTTACTCCAAGCGCTGCAGTGGGCTCATCCAGTATTACAACTTTTTTACCCCAATAAACTGCTTTGCTTATGGCCACCGCCTGCCTCTGCCCTCCTGAATAATCTCTCATTGGCTTACTTAAGCTTCCCAGATCTATATTAAGCTCCTCTATTAATTCTTCTGATTCTTTAAACATTTTCTTATGGTTTAAAAAACCGAAAAATTTAAGCAAGCCCTTCGATTTCATTTCCCTGCCCAGAAAAATATTGAATACCACATTCTGCAGGTCTACGAGATTCAGATTTTGATACACAGTTTCTATTCCAAGATCATAAGCATCCCTGGGATTTTTTATGTTCACCTTTTCACCATCAAAATAAATATCCCCTTTATCCTTCTTGATTACACCACTTATTACCTTGATCAATGTAGATTTACCAGCACCGTTATCGCCTACCAAACCCAGTACTTCATTATGTTTTAAAGTTAAATCTACGCTATCCAGGGCGTACACACCACCAAAGTGCTTGCTTATCCCGCGTGCTTCTAAAATATATTTACTTTTATTATCCCTTTCCAAAATTTCCTCCCTGCTTACATACCCTCATCTACCCGGTACGCTCTGCAAGATTTCACTAATTACCATATATTCTATTTTTATTAATTAAACATCTACGTCTATTCTCTTTGGTCCCTGATCCTCGTTCTTCTCCAGTATTTTAGCGATTTCCTCCATTGCCTTATCATCCAGAGCAACATCCAGAGCTTTTACATTTTCTTCTAACTGCTCTGGCTTAGACGCTCCAGTAATCACACTGCTTATTGCTTTATGTTTAAGAGCCCAGGCAATTGCAAGATTTGCCATGGTTATTCCCAGATTGTCCGCTATGACTTTTAATTCTTCCACTATGCCCAGAGCTTTATCATGGAAGAAAAGATCCATAAGCGGGTTTTTTGTCGTTGAATCTGCTGCCCTTGAACCTTTGGGGTATCCTTCACCCTTTTTATATTTACCCGTAAGTACTCCCTGAGCCAGAGGACTAAATATTGCTATTCCAATGCCTTCAGATTCACATAATGGCATAAGCTCTTTTTCTATGTTTCTATACAGCATATTATATAATGGCTGATGGATAACTATTGGATTCAAACCATAACACTCTGTAATTACCTTTGCCCTCATCACCTGCGCTGCCGACCATTCACTTACGCCAATGTATAGTATCTTTCCCTGCTGGACAAGATCATTCAGGGCCATTAATGTTTCCTCCAATGGTGTCTCCCTGTCAAACCTATGGCAGTAATAGATATCTATATAGTCAACATTAAGCCGCCTGAGACTATCATCGCATTTTTCAAAGATATGTTTCCTTGAAAGACCCTTATCGTTTACACCATCGCCCATTGGCCAGAATGTTTTTGTTGCCAGCACATATGAACTTCTCTTGTACTTAGACAGCGCTTTGCCAAGCAGTTCTTCTGCCGCCCCCGGGTAGGTTTGATCTCCTCCATACTGGTCGGCAGTATCAAAATGATTTATACCCAACTCAAATGCCTTTTTAACACATTTTCCTGTCACTTCTTCTCCATAAGACCCGCCATATGTCAGCCAGCTTCCCAGGGACATCTCGCTTATTTTTAAACCGTATTTTCCTATTTTTCTGAACTTCATAAATGTTACCTCCTATTTTAAAGATAGCCCGCTGCTCTCCAATTACTTCACTTCTGCCGGAGGAGTCCTGAACATATCTTTTTTCAGGATTATATTTCCGTAAGCAGCAAAGTCGCTTGTTATAATAATAGCGTAAGCATCTTTTGCTCTATCGTAGAATGAGAATCTTTCCATAAATTCCACGTAATTAAAATCCTTTAATTCCTTATAATTGTTCACTTGCTTATACTTTTCTATAATTTTCTGATATTCAGCCCAGATAGGCGGTGTAGATTCATCCTTCGAAACAGTCTCCATTAACACTACCGGGTATTCTACCATTCTATCCAGAGGGAAGAATTCCATCATTGCATCAAGTAGAGGAAGGATTTTAACCCCGTCATATCTTATAATTCTTTTCCCCAGTGTTATTGCGGGAAAATTTGCGTCAGCTATTATTATCTCGTCACCGTGTCCCATTTCATACATTATTTTCAAAAGTTCCGGTGATATTATTTCCGGTATTCCTTTTAACATAATATTGCTCCTTAATAATCTTTCTTAATAATATTTTTGCCTATTTAAAATTTTTAATTAATTGCCTGGAGGCCAGGAGATAGATTAGCTTTAAAAACTAATCTATCTCCTTTTTGTTTATCAATCGTACAGCAGTCTTGCTATTTCCTCATCATCCATATTATCTGCGTTGTACCATCTTGCATCCTGATAATTATCCTCAGGCGTTTCTCCGTTTAAGTAGTCATAAAGCATTTTTACAGCGTTATAACCAATAAAATACGGATCTTGTGTTACGGCGCCAAAGAATTTTCTATCTCTTACGGCTTCCTTTGTCGCCTTGCCTGCGTCAAATGCCACTGCGTAAAGATCCTTGTATTCTCCGTCTTCTCTGTCAAGCTCCAGGCCATCAGACGTTGATGTCAGAAGACCTGTATTTACAGTAGTGCTGCAGACATATATTGCTACCAGGTTTGTCTTCTGCAGTATAGCTGAAACAGCTGCCTGGGAATCTGCTGCAGTAGCAGTCGGCGGAACGGCTGTTATGATATTTACCTTCGCTGGCTTCTCAGACTCTTTTGCCCACTGAGTCTCACCTGTTACTTCTACTGCATCTTCCATCCCATCAAGCGTCTCCAGGTTTTCTGCAAGCTGGAATACAAAGCCGTCCATCCTGTCAACAAGAGAACCTGATGTACCGTCTTCAGCAAGTGCACCTATGACTACCGGATTATCTTCTGTGCCTTTTAATACTGCTTCCTGGAAATCGGCATCTTTAAACAATTCGTCAGCAGCCAGAGCGCCTGCCTGGACGTTATCCGTTGCAATAGTTGCTATTACATTTTCATTACCCGGAACTCCGGCATCAAAACATATTACAGGTATACTGGTTTCCCCCGCTTTGTTTAATGCATCCGTTAACGAGGCAGGGTCAATTGCAGCCAGAAGAACACCCGCTGGTTTTCTATCTATAGCATTATTAACCTGGTCTACCTGTACCTGGATATCACTTGCCGAGCTCGGACCATCGGTTTCCAGAGTAAAGCCGTATTCAGCACAAGCTTCCTCCGCTCCTTTATAAGCTATCTGATACCAGGGATGTGCATATACCTTTGATATCATTACCACTGTCCCCATATCTTCAGTAGCTCCTTCTTCGCTGGCTTCTTCTTCTGTAGCGCTTTCTTCTTCAACTACCTCTCCCGTATCTTCAGATACTGCTTCTTTGCAGCCTGCTAAAGAAAACACTGTAACCAGAGATATTGCTACCAGCAACAACAATATTTTTTTCATTATTCTCTCCTTTCTTTTTTTATAATCAAATTTCATTAACTGATAATCTAAGATGACAGTTCATTAGTTCGTCTTTTTGAACGCATAACATCCGCAAGAACAGCTATTATTACTACTATTCCTATAAAGAACAGCTGCCACTGCGAAGGCAGGCCCATTGACATTAAACCATTCTTAATAACCACTATGATAAATACGCCTATAATCGTTCCGGTCAGCGAGCCCACGCCTCCTGTGAGCGAGCAGCCACCTATAACGCATGCCGCTATGGCCATCATCTCAAGCCCCGGACCAGTCTGCGGAGTAATTGCTGAATATGTTGCTGCATAAATAATTCCTGCTAATCCCGAAGACAATCCAGAAAACATATAGAATACTAACCTCCAGTTAGAAACATTGATTCCGGAAAGCCGGGATGCTTCCTCGCTGCCGCCCAGCGCAAAAACGTATCGCCCGAACTGCGTCTTGTTCAAAATGACTGCAGCTATGATAAAGTAAAGGGCAAGCCATAGCGCACCTACCGGAAAACCCGAACTGGTCTTGAAAAATACCAGCTTGAACCATCCGTCAGGTCCGGTAACGTTTGGATAATACATGGTCTGAACATCTGCTACTATAGAGCAGAAACCCACGGCGATGAACTGAATGCCCAGTGTGGCGATAAAGAAAGGAAGGCGCAGCCTGCCTACTAACAGACCGTTTATAAGACCAAAGGTCACGCCCACCAAAATGACAAATACAAGAGAAAGCCATATGGGAAATCCCCACATATTATAGGCAACGCCGCCCAGCAGTGCCGAACCTACAGTCACTGCTCCCACCGAAAGGTCTATATGCCCGGATATAATTATAAAAACCATTCCTATGGCTATAAATCCGATGTAGTAGGAGCTGTTTAAAATACTTATCAGCGAATTTACCGAGAAAAAATTTTCTCCAAAAATTCCAAAGAAGACATAAAGGAAAATTAATGCCCCTCCCGCAAAAAGCTTTTGCATTAATGATCCTTTTGCCGCTTCACTCATTAGAGGTTTTTTTAATTCTTTGTCCATAATAAAACTTAATAAAACTGCTATACACAAAGGTAATAACAATTGTCATTAATAGTTACAGATAATAACATATGTAATGAATACTGTCAAATAATAACATATGTAATTAACAGTGTCAATATTGTTTATATTTCTTTAATGTTTGAAGCCGATAAATATACGTATATAATTTTGGTAAAAAAGTAGCAGTATGTGCCATGCCGAACTTTTAATTTTTTACTAATATCTTTCTCCTATTTGACGGAAATGCATTCTCCGATATTCTTCCTTCCGCCTTATATTTAGTATTTCAATATTTTTATATTTCTTTTTTTTATAAATAATTATAAAATTTCATAAAGATTTAAATACGGGAGGTGGTCCCCATCAGCATCCTGCTATATAATAAAACTGAAAAAAAGTTGCTTGACGAAGTAGCCCTAAAAAATGTTGCCCCTTATATCAATGACCCGGATTATATCATATGGATTGATATAGAGAATCCCAGCAAGGAGAATATGCAGTTTTTACAGGATAACTTCCCGTTCCATCCCCTGGATATCGAAGACTGCCTGAGTATTATCGAGAGGCCTAAGCTTGATGAGTATGACGACTATTTTTTCCTGGTGCTGCATATCCCCCATTTTATAAAACAGACCGGGAGACTTGTGCCTGTCAGCGTAAATATATTCATCGGCAATAATTATCTCGTAACCGTGCACAGGGGATTATGCAACCCGATAGAGAATGCCATCGATTACCTTGCCGAAAATCAGCAGATCCTCGACAAAGGGTCGGGTTATCTTCTTCATAAGGTTATTGACTCATTAACAGATTACAATTTTCCCATTCTCAATAAAATCTACAGGAATATACAAAATGTCGAGGATTCCATATTCAAAAAAGTGAGCAGCAAAAATGTAAAAGACATACTTCTTATCAGGACAAACATCCTTACATTCAGGAACATTATCTTTCCGCAGAGAAAATTACTTAAAACTCTTGAGATAAAGGATATGGAGTTCCTAATAGAAGCTCTTGAAGTTTACTTCAGCGATCTTGTGGACCACGTAGAAAAAATATGGGACACGCTTGAAAATTACAAGGAGCTCATTGAAGGCGTGCATGATGCGCACCAGTCGCTTCTTTCAAATAAGATTAATGATATAATGCGCATCCTTACTATTTTCTCCGTGATTATCCTCCCCCTAACGCTTATATCGGGAATATATGGAATGAATATCGTCCTTCCGCTGGCCAATTATTCTTATGCCTTCATAATAATTTCGGCATCTATGTTTTTTATATCTATAGGAATGCTTGTATATTTCAAATACAAAGACTGGCTGTAAGTAAATATTACGCTTTTATCTCATCCTCATAAAAAGCTTCAAACCTGTATTGTGTAAATTCAGGCAGGTATTCATCAAGCAATAACTTTAGTGTAAAGCCCTGCTCCTCATCTGGAATCATTTCTTTCCTCAAAAGGTAGCCCTCTTTTATGAATACCACCTTCCCTCTTTCGTTATAAAAAGTAGCAAAAAGCTTTAAATTCCTTATCTTTTCTGTCCCTATGTTAATCAATCTCCCTTCGATAACAAGGTAATCACCATCGTCAATATAATAGTACCTCTCATCCTCAACAACCGGATTACCTTTAAACCTCTCGTGGTAGTCCTTGAAGTTAACGCCTATCTTTACTTTTGATATATCTATATATTTCTCTTTATCAGATAGGTAATAATAAAATGGCATCCTGCTCCCTGCTTTTAGATAGCTGGCTATGCCGGGCACCGTTTCCGATATTATCTTTTCATCGTTCTTATTATAAAAATCAATTGTCACGCCCAGATCTGTCTTGTTTACCGGAGAGGCATTTTCTACCTCACCCATTATTATCAAGTCATTATAAATATCCATATAGAGGTTGCACCTTCCAATTTTTACACCTATTGAATCTGTTTTCTGTAAATCGATTTCCTCATAGTCAAAAAGATAAAGACCGCCAGCCGGGTTGCTGCCGCTATCTTCTAAAATATCCAATTCTTTATTGGTGTTATCCTCATTACTGCAAGATGTTAAAAGCAAAAAGAGTAATATATATAGGGCTATGATTAAAAAAAATAAAGTTCCAAACCTGGTTCGCTTTAATCCATAATGAATCAGCATTGGTCATCTTTCTCCACGTGGTCCTTCTCTATTATTATCCTGTTTTTATCATCTACGTAAATTATTTTTGGCCTGTACCCTGATAGTTCTTTTTCTTCCATATATGCAAAGGAAAATATAATAACTTTTTCCCCTTTCTTTATTTTCTTCGCAGCTGCTCCGTTCATACACATAACTCCGCTATTGCTCTCCCCTTCTATCGCATATGTTTCCAACCTCTCTCCGCTGTTTATACTCGCAACCATCACTTTTTCAAAAGGTAAAATATTTGCGTGCTCCATCAACGTTTTATCTATCGTTATGCTTCCCATATAATCGACATCCGCTCCGGTTATAATCCCTCTATGAATTTTACTCTTTAGTATACAGGTTAACATTATTTGTACGCACCGCCTTCCCCACAATATTTGTTATTTCAAACAAATATTACTTTTATAACTTTATAATCATATTGTCAATAAGTCTTGTCCCGCCAATCCATACAGCTGTTGCGGCAAGTATCTTTTTATCGGTGCCCTTAATCACTTTTTTTTTCTCCAGTGTCACGGGGTCCCTGAAATCAAAATAGTCGACTCTCTTCACAAAATCACTTCTCTTTAACTCGGATACGGCTTTTCCTCTTATTTTCGCCAGGTCCCTCTCCCCTTTTGCCACCATTCCTACTGCCATACTAAGACACCTGTGTAATATCGGGGCTGATTTTCTTTCCCCTCTGGAAAGATATCTGTTCCTGGAACTCATGGCAAGACCATCTTTTTCCCTCACTGTCGGGCAGTTAATTATTTCTACGTCAAGGTTCAGGTCTTCAACCATTCTCTTTACTATAACTATCTGCTGATAATCCTTCTCTCCGAAATAAGCTCTGTCAGGACTTATTATATCCAATAATTTCATAACGACCGTCGCAACTCCCCTGAAATGCCCGGGTCTGAACTGCCCGCACATAATAGTCCCGGGCTGCCCTACCTCGATAAAGGTCCCGTAGCCCGGAGGATACATCTCTGCAGCGTCCGGATGAAATATTAATCCAACACCCTCCTTTTCTGCCATCATACAATCACGTTCAAAGTTTCCTGGATATTTATCAAGGTCTTCTCCGGGGCCAAACTGTGTAGGGTTTACAAATATGCTTACCGCTACGCTGTCGCATTCTTTTACTGCAGCCCTTACAAGACTGAGGTGTCCCTCGTGCAAACACCCCATAGTGGGGACGAACCCTATTCTGCGACCCTTTTCCTTTAATTTCTTTAATACGGATTTACAATCTTTTATTTTATTAACAATCTTCATCTTTTATTAAGCACGCTTCTTTTCTTTATCTGATCATAATTTACTTTTCTATTAAAAAATACTGAAATCTCAAAAACTTCAAATTTAATACGAATTCTCCTTTAGCGGAAAGTCCTTGTTTTTTACCTCCCTTATATACTCTCTGTAGCATCTCTTCATTTCTTTGCCTATTTCGGAATACCTCTTTGAGAATTTTGGCATAAAATTCTCATACAGCCCCAGCATGTCATGCGTTACAAGAACCTGGCCGTCGCAATCTATCCCTGCTCCTATTCCTATGGTCGGTATTCCTATCGTATTCGTAATTTTCCCGGCAAGAGAAGCAGGGACTTTCTCTAATACCACAGAAAATGCACCGGCTTCCTCAAGACTCTTTGCGTCCTCTATTATCTTAAAGGCCTGTTCCTCGTTTTTTCCTCTTACCCCGTACCCTCCAAATTTATAAACCGACTGCGGGGTAAAACCAAGATGACCCATTACGGGAATCCCTGAATCCACAATTTTTTTTATCGTTTTAAAAAATTCCGCGCCTCCCTCGATTTTCACTGCGCCTGCGCCTGCTTCCTTTAATAACCTTCCCGCATTTCTTACTGCTTCTTCCGTGCTTGACTGATATGACATAAACGGCATATCACCCACAACCATCGCCCTTTTAACACCCCTTGAAACTGCGGAACAGTGATGTATTATGTCTTCCATTGTAACCGGGATCGTGTTCTCGTATCCAAGTACAACATTTCCCAGGGAATCACCCACAAGAACTATATCTATTCCGCATTCGTCCAGTTGTGACGCCATTAAATAATCATAAGCGGTAAGCATGGCTATTTTCTCACCCTTCTTCTTCATACCTGTTATGGTTTTTGTAGTAACCTTCTTTGATAACATTTTTACCTTCCTAATCCTCTAAAAGTTTCTTTAATTTTTTAACTTCGACACTTTTTATCCAGCCGTTTTTATAAGCTGCATCGACAGTCTTCTTCCCCAATATTTTATATAATCTTATATCGTCCCCTTTAAAAATTTCATTCAAGCCCTTTAAATGTTCCTCTATTGTTCCTGAGTCTCCCCTTGATATTGGACCGGTCAGCGACTTTTCTATGCCCAACCTTTTTATATTAATTACGGTCCCTTCAACAAGACCGATAAGTGCCTCTATGGATTCCTCCCGTTTAATCCCCATTTTATCAAACATTTCTACAGAGTAATTCAGGAGTGTTATAAGGTAATTCGATGCTGCACATGATGCTGCGTGATATACCGGTTTTTTTTCGTCCGGTATTTCCATCACTTTTCCGCCAAGTATTTTTACGAGATGCTTTGTAATTTTCATAGCTCCTTCTCCGGACCAGGTCACCCCGCAATAAGTTCCCTTTAGTGTTTTTATTGATTCCTCGATAGAAACAAATGACTTTATCGGGTGTATTGATGCAACCCCGGCACCGGCCTCCTCTGCTGAACGCAATACATTAAGTTGTTTTGATCCGCTAAAGTGAATAAAAAAGTAATCCTTTAAGTTTTCTTTTCCGACTCCTTTTACGACATCTTCACAGGTGCTTTTTATAAAATCATCCGGTGTGCATATCAACACACACCTCGCATCAAGAGCAGCTTTTATGT
>Ga0180433_10003935_pt1 | contig 21281 bp, 18 predicted proteins | sample SS_ome_8_FD_132980 | JGI IMG/M metagenome (GOLD analysis project Ga0180433, IMG submission 132980) | Hypersaline lake sediment archaeal communities from the Salton Sea, California, USA - SS_1_D_1 metaG | ecosystem: Environmental > Aquatic > Non-marine Saline and Alkaline > Hypersaline >... | reverse complement strand
CGGTGGGCCTCGCCCTGCGCCGTCTGCGTTTCAGCCGTGGAGAGGTGAGCCTGGGCCGGACCATTGCTGCCCACCGGGGGCGTCTCGGCCAGCTCAGGGCAGCGGGGACCATCACCCGAAGTGACGTCTACCGCTTTTTCCGCGACACGGGCGAAGCGGGTCTTGACCTCCTGCTCCTATTTCTGGCCGATCGGTGGGCTGCCCAAGGGGCGACGAGATCTGACCTGGATCGGATCGGCGCAACAGTGCTTTGGGAAGGGGATGTCAAGTTCGCTGCTGCCCTCTTGAAGGACTATTATGAACGCCACACAGAAGTGATCTCGCCGCCCAAACTGATCAGCGGGGATGACCTGATGGAGACCTTCGGACTTGAGGAGGGGCCCAGGTTAGGTGAATTGCTGGAAGCAGTCCGGGAGGCCCAGGCGGTGGGGGAGATACGAACCAGACGGGGAGCCTTGGACTATGTGAAGAGGGTTTTGCTGTGAACAAGTCTTTCCGGCGTTACCTGGTGGCCAGTTGGCGGGACATGCGGGTCCTCTTCCGTGAGTTCCGCGTCTCGTTGCTGCTCTTCGTTGGTGTACTTCTCCTAGGGGCCATCATTCTGGATGGGCTCTACGTCTCGCCTATGACCGGTCGGGGTCTGTCTTTCTCTGAAGCCTTGCACGCTGTTTTTACCCTGATTTTCTTCGAGACGAACATTGACTTTCCCGACGTGTGGTATTTGCAGCTCTTTTTCTTCGTCGTGCCTCTGGTGGGGTTGGGGGTGATTGCCCAGGGTGTCGTACGCTTTGGGGTGATGCTCTTTGGCAGACGGACTGGAAGGAGGGAATGGCAGGTGGCTCTGGCGTCAACTTGTAAGAATCACATCGTGGTCTGCGGATTGGGCCGGGATGGTTCGCGGGTGACGGAACAGTTGCTCAAGTTCGATGAGGAGCTGGTAGGTATCGAACTTGACCCGGAGGGGCAGTTTGTAGAATCCATCCGCGAGATGGGGGTGCCAGTCATCATCGGTGATGCGCAGCGAAAAGAGACGTTGGTTGAAGCTGGCGTTGAGCGGGCCTGCGCTATCGTCATCTGCACCGAAGACGACCTGGCCAACTTGGCCATCGCCCTGGAAGCCCGCGAGCTCAAGTCGGACATCAGGGTGGTGATGCGCATGTTCGATGGGGAGCTGGCCAAGAAAGTAGAGAAAGGATTTGACATCCACGCGGCCTTCAGCACCTCGGCCCTGGCCGCCCCGGCCTTGGCTGCCGCCGCCACCCAGACCCAAATCACCCATTCCTTCTACATAGATGACGAGCTCCTCAACGTCAGCGAAATCAAGGTCCAGCCTGCCTCCCGGTTGGTAGGCAAGAGCCTGGCTGAGCTGGAGGCTGAGCTGGACTTTTCCATCATCCTCCATAGAGGTCGCGAAGGGATAGACCTGCACCCGGACCCTCAAATCCGCCTGCACGGCGGTGACAGGATCGTGGTCTTTGCCTCGTTGGATGTGCTGAACCGCCTTTCCCAGTTGAACAAGGCTCAGGTAGTCTAGCGAAGCTCCGTCTCAAACCGACGAGTGAGAGAACGTCAGTCGTGTCACATTCTCCCCCAAGTTTTGCATACGTCCCACCCCGAGCAAGCGCTCCGACTCACCCTGGGTAATCCCACCTGACCTTGCAAAAGCCCTGCCCTGCGCGTTGGCTCTTGACAAGATCGTCATTTTGTAGTATAATAGTTGTAAGATCAATAAGTTACTATCTGATATATCAGCCTTTGGCCATCAAAATGGTAGAAGAGGAGGGCATAATGACTATGGCAGATTATGCTTATGATTATATCAAGGACAGGATCATCAGCCAGGAATTCCCACCCGCATCCACTGTGGACCCCAAACAGCTGATGAAAAAATTGGAAGTGGGCAAGACCCCCCTTCGTGAAGCCCTGCAGCGCCTCGCTTTCGAGAAACTGATCGTCATTTCTCCCCGGCGAGGCACTTTTGTTTCTGACATCAGCATCATCCAGTTGCAGCAAGCCTTCGACGCTCGTTTGTTGGTGGAAAGGTATACCGCCCGCGTCGCCGCCACAACTATGACAGAACAGCAGATCGCTGCATTGAGAGATCTTTTTAAAGACACAGGCGAAATTGCCAGCCGGGGCGATTATATGGAGTCCATCTCTGTTGACCAGCGGTTTCACTATCTGATCGCTGAAGCCAGTCACAATGAGTATCTGAGAGACTTCCTGAGCATGCTGCTGCCGGTGACGATGAGGTTCTGGCACTATGTCCACAGCTTGGCTAAAAACTCAGGTGCCAAGATCCGAGAAGCTCACCAAAGACACTTTCCTGTCATTGACGCTCTAGCTTCTGGGGATCCCAATACGGCTGAAAGGGCCATGGCCAATCACATTGTCACCTTTCGAGACGAGGCCATGGAACTCATCATGAGCAGGGGAAAATTAGGTTGAGCGCTCGACTTTAGAATATTCAACTATATTAATTAAATTAAGGAGGTTCATCTATGCTTGCCTCGAAGATTGTAGCTCCGGCCAAGGTTGAAATCACTGAGGTGGAAAAGCCCGAACTGGAGAAAGGGGCCGTTCTGGTCAAGATGGAGGTGGGCACCATCTGTGGTAGTGACTTGCACCTCTTTGAGAGACCCCGCCCCCCTGAAGACTATCCTCTCGCTCCCGGTTTCTCTGGTCATGAATGTGTAGGTATCGTGGAGGACACGGATAGCAGTGACTTCCAGAAAGGTGATCGGGTGCTGATCTGTCCCTATCCTCCAATTGGATTTGCACAGTACGTCGTTCTAGAGCCCCAATACCTGGTCAAGTTACCTCCAGATGAAGACCTGGATAAGCTTGTCATCGGCCAGCAACTGGGTACGGTGGTCTACTGCTGCAAGAAAATGCCCAATGTTATAGATATGGACGTAGCCGTCTTGGGGCAGGGCACGGGTGGCCTACTCTTTACCGCCATGCTCCGCAACATGGGTGCCCGCAAGATTATTGGCATTGACCTTGTCGCTCATCGCCTCCAGGTGGCAAAGAAGATGGGAGCCACCCATGTCGTGGATGCTTCTAAGGAAGACCCAGTAGCCGCGGTCAAAGGCATCACCGGAGGCGATATGGCCGATCTGGCTGTGGAGGCAGTGGGTGAACCGGAAACCATCAACCAGGTAGTGGATCTCATACGAGATCGAGGTTATCTGATCTTGTTCGGCATCGCCCCTGTAGGTGACATTGGGTTCGACTATATGAAGTTCTTCCGCAAACACCCCATTGCTGTTAGCTCGTCCCGCACAGAACAAGAAAAAGACTACCGTTCCTTCAAATTGGCCATGGATATGATCGTCCAGAAGCGCATTGACGTTACCCCTCTGATTTCCCATAATTTGCCCCTTTCAAAGATTGATCGGGCCTATGACCTGGCCTTGTACAAGAAGGATGGGGCAGTCAAAGTCTTACTAGATTTGCAGGCATGAAAGGAGGCATTCGGTGATTCGAACCAACAAGGACCAGTTGATCAAAGTCGGCATCGAAGGGGAGATGTGGCCCCCGGGCTTGGACAGGGAGGCCTTCATGCTCGATTGCAAGGGCCAGGCTACCGTAGCCTTGGGCATGGGTGGCATCGTTTACAACGTCCGGGTAGGAGACCCGGCCTCTGGCTGGGCTGCCGTAGACCACGTCGAGCCTGGCGTGTCGATCAAGCATGCCAACAACCAGGCCGACAATGCTGTAGCTTACATGACCTGTATTGGCAATGAAGTCGTGGTCACGTCTGGGGAGGCCAAGGGCACCAGGGGCATCATCACCGGCAAGCACGGTCGAGTCATGGCCGATTTCCCCCAGGATGCTGTAGACAAGCTGTGCTTAGGTGACAAGGTGCTCATCAAGACCTATGGCTTGGGCTTGTGCATCGAAGGTTACCCTCACATCCACGTGAAGGCCTGTAGCCCAGAGCTCTTGGAAGCGATGGGCATCGAGCCTGGCGACGATGGCATCCTCACTGTTCCTGTGGTGACCGAGATCCCGGAGGGTCTGATGGGTTCGGGCCAGGAAGTACCTGTAGAGATGGTGGACTATGACCTGATGACCGCCGATGAACAGGAAATCAAGAAGCTTGGCCTGGACAAACTGAGACTTGGCGACATTGTGGCCATCCATGACGCCGATCACACCTTTGGGCGCAGCTATCGCAAGGGAGCTATTACTATCGGCGTAGTCATCCACGGTGATTCGATCCGTGGAGGGCATGGCCCTGGGATTGGCACAATCCTCACTTGCCAGACGCCCAAGATCAAGGTGAAACTCGATCCTCAGGCAAATATTGATAACTACTTGAAAATTAGGGAAAGGCATGGCTAAAATGATCAAGAACAATAAGGATAAGCTGATAGGCATTTCGGTCATGGGCGAGGTGGTTACTGCCATCTTTGCCAGTACGCCACCTGGCTACATTGGCACACCTTATCTGGTCTCCTATGAGGGCAAGCCGACTCTGGTGCCTCCGGCTGGAGGTATCGTTTACAATGTGCGCCTAGGCGATCCAGTTTTAGGTTGGGAAGGCGATCACATCAGCCCTGGGGCCAGCATCAAGCACAAAGACGATCGGTCCAACAACGCCCTGAACGTGTACAGTTGCATCGGCAATGAGGCCACGGTCATGTCCGGTGAGGCTAAAGGAGCCAAAGGTATAGTAAGTGGAAAGTTTGGGCATGGTCCCCACGTTATCCTCTACTTTGAGCCAGATGTGCTGGACAAGCTGGCCATCGGCGACCGGGTTCAGGTCAAGGCCCTTGGGACTGGCCTGGAGATCGAAGGCTATGATGACATCAAATGCTGGAGTCTGGACCCTGGCTTGCTGGAAAAGATGTCTCTAAGCGTGGCAAAGGACGGTCGGCTTCGCGTGCCGGTGACGGCTGTAGTGCCAGGCGAACTCATCGGTGCCGGTAGTGGCCATACCGGAGATCGTTGGGACGTAGACATTATGACCTCAGATAAAGAAATGCTAGCCCAACATGGACTTCTCGACATCCGGTTCGGTGATGTCGTGGCCATCACCGATTACGATTCTTCCGGTGCCTGTTTCTATCTGTCCGGTGCGGTCACTGTAGGGGTGCTGTCTCAAGGCGACAGCTACATGGCCGGGCATGGGCCAGGAGTGACTCCTATCATGTCCTCGCCCTCTGGAAGGATTGAACCGGTCTTGGACCCCAAAGCCAATATCGCTTTGCTTCTGGGCCTGCGCTCCGACTTATAACCCTTGCCCTGCAAGGAGGACCCCCATGCCTATCGTTTCCTACTCTCTGAACCCTAAGGTCCAGGAGTTGACCACTGCTATCCAGAATCCCCTGGCTGGGGTCATGGCCGTTCTTGAGAACGTCATCCCCATCAGTCAGGGCGACCCCGATCTGCCCACGCCCCCTCACATCATTGAGGCAGCCAAGCAGGCTCTGGACGAAGGGCACACTCATTACACTCCCGTCCGGGGCTTGCTTGAACTGCGCCAAGCTATAGCCCAGAAACTGGCCCAGGAGAATGGCTTTGAGGTGGATCCTGCCAGTGAGATCATCGTCACTTCTGGGGCACAAGAGGCCATCTTCGCTCTGGTGCAGGCTTTGCTGGGGCCTAAGGACGAGCTTTTGCTGCCCGACCCCTGTTATACTGCCTACAACCTGGCCGTGACCCTATCCGACGGCCGGGCGGTCTCCGTGCCCACCTTGGAGCAGAATGACTTTCTAATGCGTCCCGGAGAAATTATCCAGCGGATCACATCCAGGACTAAAGCACTGCTTGTTGTTAATCCCAATATGCCCGCCGCTGGGGTTTTCCCTGTTGAGATGCTGGAGGAAATTGCAACTTTGGCCAGGGAGCACAATCTGTTGGTCATCTCTGACGAGCTATATGAAAAGTTTCTCTTCGATGGGGCCAGGCATATGAGTCTGGCTTCTCTGCCAGGTATGAGGGAACGCACGGTAACCATCGGTGGCTTTTCCAAGACCTATAGCATGACCGGCTGGCGGGTGGGCTACGTGTCTGGCCCGGGCCACGTCATCCAGGGACTGGAGGCCATGAAGCACGGCATGACCATCTGTGCCACGGCTGTATCACAGAAAGCAGCCCTGGCCGCCCTGGAAGGGTCCCAAGACTGCGTTGAGGAAACCAGAACGACGTATGATCAACGCCGTCGTTTTTTGATGAGGACTTTGGACGAAATGGGGATTACCTATGGCCAGTGGCGAGGTGGTTTCTCTGTGCTAGCCAACATCACCGCTGCCGGCATGACTTCCTTGGAGTTCGCCACACGGCTATTGCAAGAGGGTCGGGTCTATGCCTCGCCGGGCACTGCCTTTGGCCCGGCCGGGGAGGGCTATGTGCGTATCTCCTTCCTGTCGCCTGTGCCGAGGTTGGAAGAAGCCATGGCTCGGTTCAGACAGGTTTGGGACAGATGCCGATGACCGTCCGAGTCGGTATCATCGGAGCAGGAAAGATCGGGCGCATCCATGCCAAAGCTTATGGCCAGCGACCCGAAGCGCGTATCGCTGCTGTGGCCGATATAGACGAGAGTGCCGGGCAAGCCTTAGCTACCGAATACGGGGCTCATTACTACCGTGACTATAAGGCCCTGTTGCTGGCGGACCTGGATGCCGTCAGCATTGGCCTCCCTGACAGGCTGCACCATCCAGTGGCTATGGCGGCTGCTGCCGCAGGCAAGCACATCCTGCTGGAGAAGCCCATGTGTGCCACCCTGACCGAGGCGGACGAGATCATCGCTGCCTGCCGCAGCCAGGGAGTCAAGCTCATGCTCGCCTTCCGTCACCGCTTCCACGCCGAGATACAACTGGCTAAACGGCTTATCGAGGAAGGACAGTTGGGCCGGACCGTATTGGCTCTGGATGCCCTATCTGGCGGTGGACCATCGGGCTCTGGGGCCTGGACGCCTTGGTACTGGGACAGGAAGCTGGCCATAGGCGGGATCCTCACCTCGGCTGGCATCCATGGTATTGACCGCTTGCGCTGGTTGATGGGCACTGACATCCAGGAAGTTCATAGCTACATGGGCACTTTTGGCCACAAAGGGGAACTGGAGGACAATCTCGTGGCCAGCCTGCACTTCGAAAGTGGAGCTATTGGCTCCATCGTCCAGAACTTTAACTTTTTCACTCTGCCGGGCAAATATGATCTGGAGATCTATGGCACCCAAGGGGCTTTGCGCATCCGTACTGGCCAGACCTTGGAGTTTGCCAATAACGACACCCACTTTGTTCATTCCGTCGAGTGCGACGACCCCTTTGGCAAAGAGATTGCCGAGTTCGTATCCGCTATTCTCCAAGACCGCGAGCCGGCCATCACTGGGGAAGATGGCAAGGCCTCTTTGGCTGTGGCCCTGACCATCTATCGTTCAGCGGAGGTTGGAGCGCCAGTGAGGGTAGAAAAAATGTACAAGGAGAAGACAACATGACCAAGGATTTGATCGCAAGCCTGCAGGGGGCTTCTGCCACCCTGATCTGTGATGCTCTCCGTAAGCTCGGGCATGACCCATTCAAGTTCGCTATGACAGGCGACATCAAACCAATCTTCAAGATCACCGGTACCGTCATCGGCCCGGCTGTGACCACCAAATACGAAATCGCGCGAGAGCGAGGTAGCGTGGAAGACATCCGCCGCTTCGTTTTCAAGCCTGTGGACGATGCCAACCCTGGTGACATATGGGTCATCAGCAGTGGGATAGACCGGGTGTTGAGCATGTTCGGGGATATTATTGCTTTGGCTTGTAAGGAGAAAGGACTGGCCGGCATCATCACGGACAGTGGCTGTCGGGACATCGTGGCCATGGAAGAGATCGGCCTGCCGATTTTCTCCAAAGGGACCTGCCTTTACGGGCCTGGTGGCCTGGTGCGTCCAGTAGCCTCCAATGTCCCCGTCATCTGTGGCGGGGTAGAGGTGCGTCCCGGCGACATCATCGTGGCCGATGTGGACGGCGCGTTGGTGATTCCTCAAGAGGCCCTGGCCGATGTAGCCCGGCTGAAGCCCGAACTGGAGGAAAAGGAGGAGCACGCCCGCCAAATCATCGAAAAAGGTGAGCCTCTGACCACCTCTTATCCTTTGTAAGGATACAAAACCTCATGTTAGAGATTGCCGTGGACATCGGTGGAACGTTCACCGATGTGGTGTGCCTCAGAGATAAGAGAAGCCTCTACGCCACTAAAGTGTCCTCCACGCCTCAGGACTTTACGATGGGAGTGCGAGAGGGTACAGCGAAAGTGCTGCGCCTGGCCAGCGCCCAGTCATCTCAGGTGACACGCTTTGTCCACGGCACCACTATTGCTACCAACGCCGTTCTGGAGCAAAAAGGGGCCATCACCGGCCTGCTCATGACCGATGGCTTCCAAGATACCTTGGAGATCGGCCGATTGAAGCGCTCCAAGATGTACGATCTCTTCTTGGACCCAGAGACTCCGACGTTTCTGTCGCCTGGGCGGAGGAGGGTAGGCATCCGGGAGAGAGTGGACGCTCAGGGCAACGTCCTGGTGCCTTTGGACGAGGACCAGGTGCGCAAGGCAGTACAGACACTGGTGGAACACCACAGTGTGCAGGCTATCGCCGTGTGTTATCTCTTTTCCTTTCGGAACCCGATCCATGAACTCCGCACCCGGGATATCATCTGGGAGGAATACCCTGAACTAAGTGTGTCCCTCTCCTCTTATGTTGATCCCGTCTTTCGGGAGTACGAACGGACTTGTGTCGCTGCGTTCGATGCCTATGTGCGGCCCACCGTAGTGACTTACCTGGAAAAGCTGGAAGGTGAGTTAGCCCGACTGGGCATAACGGTCGGATTGCAAGTGATGCAGTCCCGAGGAGCGATCACTTCGGCCCAGACGGCTACAGAGAAACCGGTGACTTTGCTTCTGTCCGGTCCAGCAGCAGGGGTGATAGGCGGCTTGTTCGCTGGGGAGCAATCGGACTTTAAGAACGTGATCACCGTGGATATCGGGGGCACGAGCTGCGACGTCTCTCTGGTGAAAGATGGCCAGCCTACGATCTCCAGAGAGGGAAAGATCTCCACCTATCCCCTAAGGGTGCCAATGGTCAGCGTCAACACCATTGGAGCTGGTGGAGGGAGTATTGCCTGGCTAGACACGGCTGGAGGCTTGCGGGTGGGACCACAAAGCGCCGGTGCCGATCCCGGTCCAGCTTGCTATGACCTGGGCGGGGAAAAACCCACTGTCACCGACGCCAGTCTGGTACTGGGCTACCTGAATCCTGATTACTTTGCCGCGGGGGAACTGACGCTGGACGTGAGGGCGGCACACAAAGCCATTGAAAAGATTGCCCGGCCTCTGGGGTTGGATGTGACCGCTACGGCGTATGGTATCCACCGCATCCTCAATGCCCGCATGGCCGATGAGATTCGTCTGGTGTCGGTGCGCCAGGGGTACGATCCCCGTAAATTTGCCCTGGTTGCCTTGGGTGGAGCTGGCCCCGTCCACGGTGGAGCTCTGATGCAAGAACTCGGCCTTCCTACCCTGATCGTGCCTCGTTCCCCGGGCGTCCTCTCTGCCTTTGGTCTCCTGGTATCCAACGTCGAGCATGAACACACCCACACCTACGCTGTCCGGGGTGACCGGGTAGATCTGCAGGAGATGAGTCACCTCTTCGACCAGCTCGAGGCCCTGGGTCGAGAGAAGATGGAACGGGACGGGGTGTCCCTAGCTGAGGTGCGGGTTTTCCGCTTTGCTGACATGCGCTACGTGGGCCAGGCCTATGAACTGGAAGTGCCTGTGCCTGATCAGCTCAGCCCCCAGGCTCTATCCACCATTGTGCGGGCCTTTCACGAAAAGCATCAACAGGTTTACAGTCACTCCAACCCGGAGGAAAGGGTAGAGTTTGTGAACCTGCGCACAGTGCACGTCCATGCCCTGCCTAAGCCAGAGTTGACAGTGGACATAGAGGGCGTCTCGCTGGATGAGGCACGTAAGGGGAAAAGGCCGGTCTATTTTGCTGAGAGCCAAGGTTATCTGGACACTCCTCTGTTCGAGAGGGCTGGGTTGCCCGTCGGAGCCTGTCTTGAGGGGCCAGCCATCATCGAGCAGCCAGATACAACGGTGGTGGTGTATCCGGGGCAAGTTTGCTCTGTAGACACGACCGGTAACCTCATTATCCGCATCCGTGGAGAGGACAAAGGTGGGATTTGATCCAGTCACCCTGGAGGTGATCCGCAGTCGCTTCGATATCATCGCTGAGGAGATGCAGACGGCCCTGGTGCGGGCTGCCTATTCCAGCGTCCTTAAGGCCGGCGACGCTTCGGCAGCCATCTTCACTGCTCAGGGAGAGACCATCGCCCAAGCCACATCTCTGCCGGGCTTGCTAGGAATGCTTATCCCGGCTGTGGACAGCATCCTGCGGGCCTTTCCCCCGACCGAAATGCGCGATGGTGACATCTATATTCTGAACGATCCCTACGACGGTGGTACACATATCCCTGACATCACCTTGGTTACGCCCGTGTTCCACAAGGGCCGGGTGGTAGCCCTGTGTACCAGCATCGCTCACATGCAGGACATGGGAGGCAAGGTCCCCGGCAGCATCGCCACCGATGCCACCGAAATTTACCAGGAGGGTTTGCGGATACCGCCCCTAAAGTTCTACGAAGAGGGCCACCCCAACCAGACCCTACATCGTCTCATCGAAAAGAACGTGCGTATCCCTAACGTGGTCATGGGCGACCTGCGGGCTCAGATAGCCGCTGGTGCGGTGGGTTACAAGCGACTGTTAACGCTGTTTGATGAGTATGGCCAGGACACCGTGCTGTCCTATGTGAGCGAGCTGTTGGATCGGGCTGAGATCATGACCCGCCACAAGATACAGGAGATTCCCGATGGCTCGTACACTTTCGCTGATTATGTGGACAATGACGGCATAGACCTGGATCGCCGCATCAAGATTCAGGCGACTGTGGCGATTCAGGGATCGGATATCAGCGTGGACTTTACTGGGACCGACCCTCAAGTCAAGGGCCCCATCAATTGTGTCCCCTCTCCGGTAATGGCTGCTGTGTTTTACGTAGTACGAGCCATCACTGACCCCTCCATCCCCAACAACGCCGGCTGCTACCGCCCGGTGCAAGTACATCTGCCCAAGGGAAGCGTGGTAAACCCCAACCCCCCGGCGGCAGTGACCATTCGTAGCGTGGTCATGGAGGCAGCGGTGGCAGTCCTGCTCGGGGCGCTGGTCAAAGCGATACCTGATAGGATCCCTGCCGCTTCAGGTGGAAATGCACTGGCCATGTTCATGGGCGGGATAGACCCGTTGACCGGGGAGCCTTATGTATGTGCTGAATTGGGCACCGGTGGCTTTGGTGCTCGACCTACGAAGGACGGTATTGATGTGTTGCATGCCGATGTCGTCAATGGCATGAATGTACCGGTGGAGGCCATTGAGATGGATTTTCCTCTACGGGTGCATCGGCACAGTCTATGGATCGATTCTGGAGGGGCTGGCTGCTACCGGGGTGGGTTGGGCTATGACAAGGTGATCGAACTTTTGCGGGGGGAGATCAGCGTGGCCCATCGAGGAGAGTATCATTTTCATGCCCCGTGGGGTCTGTTCGGCGGGCGGCCGGGTCGGAAGAGCCACTCAGTCATTCTGAGGCAAGATGGAGGTACTGAGGTCATCCCCTCGAAACAGGTTTTTACCTTGAGGGCTGGGGAACGGGTGCACGTTTGCACCGCTGGTGGTGGTGGTTATGGCGACCCCCTTGGGCGGCCAGCCGAGGCGGTGTTGGCCGATGTCTTGGATGGTAAGGTGTCTAGAGAGAAGGCCAGAGCAGAATATGGGGTGGTCATTACAGAGGAGAATCCAGTTGTGAACGAGAAGGCGACACAACGATTGCGACAGGAGATGGGTGCCAAGCAAGAAAGGACCTAGAGTATGTCGTCCCTGTTTGAAGTGCTAATGCTTAAGGCGTTTCTTGAGAGCAAAGTATAGGAGAGGTCATTGTGTTCAAAGAACCTTTCTACCAGCTTGTTCCTGAGGCCGTCATCGAGTTCCCTTTCGAGCCAGAGAAGGCGGCCCTGCTGATCATTGACATGCAGTATCTCGATGCTCACCCGGATGGCTGGATGGGGCGGTTGGCCCAAGAGAAAGGCAGAGAGAATCTTCTGAAATATCGCTTCGAGGCTATCGCCCGTATCGTGCCCAATATCCAGAAGCTGCAACAGGCCTGCCGCGCCATGGGTATCGAAGTTGTCCACGTGCGGGTAGCTTTCCTCACTCAGGATGGCCGTGATGGCATCCAGGCCCTGAGGTCACGGGGCACTCGCACCCCTTACTATGGTCGGGAGGCCGAGATTCTGGATGAACTGCGGCCAGTGGGCGATGAGATCGTCATCAACAAGACCTCTGTGGGAGCCTTTAACTCTACATCTATTGACCAAATCTTGCGCAATTTAGGTATCGAGCATTTGCTCATCACAGGGATAGTGACCAACGGATGTGTGGAACTGACAGCCCGGGACGCTGCCGACCGTGGTTATTGGGTGACCCTGGTGTCCGACGGCTGTGCCGCTTCCACTCCAGAGTTGCACGCCAATGCCTTGGAGCGCATGACAGATGGTGGCCTGATTGCGGCCAAGACGACGGAGGAAGTCCTGGCCATGATCGCGGCTCATGCAGAATAGCACAATTGAATAGAATTTTGGACTGTTCAAAGGCGAAAGGTCCTGGCAGAAAGGGGGTGATGGCTAGAAACCAATCGGAATGGGACCAGAATTCACCAAGTGATACCAGCTTGATATTACAATGAAGGAGGAAAGAGATGTTTCGCAAAGCAAGAACGTTCATCCATTTATCGGTGATAATGCTCACCGTGGTGGGGCTGCTTCTCTCAGCTTGCGGGCCGAAGCCCACAGAGGCACCTCCTCCACCAACTGAGGCGCCGACCGAGGTGCCAACCGAAGCGCCCGCTGCCAAGGGGGGCTCGCTGAACTATGGCAATCACGATGCAATTGAGAATTTCGACCCAGCTGCCACCTATTCTTCTTGGATACAGAGTGAGCTGATGCTCATCTATGACACCCTGGTACACTGGGGGCCCGATGGGGACTATTACCCAGGCTTGGCCGAGTCGTGGGAGATCTCTGAGGATGGGAAGACCTACACCTTCCATCTGCGCCAAGATGTCAAGTTCCACGACGGTACCCCCTTCAACGCGGAGGCGGTGAAATACACTTTCGACCGCATCGGGGTGGCCAAGACCACCATTGGCAAAGGGGCCGAGGGGCTCATGGGCACGTACGAGTCCACGGAAGTGGTAGACGACTATACGGTGAAGGTCCACTTCGAACAGGCCTTTGCCGCTTTCCTGAGCTCGCTCAGCGATCCCTTCCTGGGCATTGTTTCGCCTACGGCTGTGGAAAAATGGGGAGATGAGGAGTTCGGCTTTCATCCGGTGGGCACTGGGCCTTTTGTCTTCAAGGAGTTTGTGGGAGGGTCTTATCGGAGCTACGAGAGGAACCCTGACTACAACTGGGCGCCGTCTTTCTTCAACCACCAAGGCCCACCCTATCTGGAGGACGTGACCGTCCGCCTTATAGAAGAGGGCGCCACCCGGCTGGTCGCCTTGGAGAAGGGGGAGATCCACCTCATGGACCGTGTGCCTGAGTTGGAAGTGGAACGAATCGAAGCTGACGAGCGCTTCCAAGTGCTCCGCGCAGAGACTCCCATGTTACCCGAGTGCATCCTGCTCAATACCCAGAAATATCCCCTGGACGACCTTGAGGTACGTCAGGCCATCCTGTACGCGGTGGATCAAGAGACCATGGTAGATGTCTTGTTCGAGGGAGTCTATCCGGCAGCCTACGGTCCCCTCTCGCCAGCCAATCCGGGTTACTGGGAGGGCGTGGAGGAGATGTATCCCTTCGATCCCGAAAAGGCTCAGGAACTGCTCACCGAGGCGGGCTGGGAGCCCGGGCCTGATGGTATCCGGGTGGACAAGGATGGGAATCGTCTGACTCTGGATATGGTCTATCCCGGTGGCGAATTCCGCGCGAGGTCCTACGAGTACGTCCAGGCCCAACTGCGAGAGGTCGGTATCGAGATGACCATCCAGGAGTTAGAGTCAGCGGCTATGTACGAGATGGCTGTGGCCGGAGAGAACGCTCTCTCTCAGCTCCAGTGGGGCTTCGCTGATCCCAGTGGTATGCGCATCATGTGGCACTCTGAGAATGATGGCACTGGCTTCAACTGGTCGCACGTTCGGGACGAGCGTGTGGATGAGCTTCTGGAGAAAGGCGAGGCCACCGCAGATTTAGCCGAGCGCGAGGCCATCTATCAGGAGCTACAGAAGCACATCATGGAGGAGGCTTACATGTTACCTCTCTATGTCATTACAGCCCTTCATGGTGCCTCAGCGAAACTGCACGACGTCAAAGTGCGGCCCAGCGCCCGTCATATCTGGCTCTACGATGCCTACCTTGAGGAATAGTGGGTAGCCAGTTTCCAATTCGCCTTTCTCTAAACGGGGCTGGGGAGGGACTCCCTCCCCAGCCCCCATACAGGAAAGGTGGGAGATAGGAGTGGGGTATGTTTGACTTTCTGAGGAAACAGCTTATGATGCTGATCCCTGTCATGCTTGGCGTTTCCATCCTTGTCTTTCTCATGATGAGCTTGACGCCGGGCGGGGCTATAGAGGCCATGGTCCTCCGGGGGGGAGCCCAGGTTTCTGGAGAAGACCTGGCCCGCTTTCGACAAGAGATGGGCCTGAATGATCCGTTGCATGTCCAGTATCTGCGTTTTCTACGTAAGGCTCTGCGGGGCGATCTGGGTCGTTCCTTGCGCACTAATCGGTCGGTTTCTGAAATGCTGTGGGAACAACTGCCGGCCACGATGGAACTGGCCGTGGCCGGTATGGGTCTGGCTGTGATCGTGGGGGTGATTCTGGGCCTTGTTTCGGCTCTATGCCAGAACTCTTGGATGGACAGCGTAAGCATGGCATTGTCCCTTGTCGGCTGGTCCATGCCTAGCTTCTGGCTGGGGCTGCTCATGATCCTAGTATTTGCTCTACACCTGGACTGGTTACCTATTACAGGAGAGGGTGGGCGGCTGGCACGCCTGGTCCTGCCGGCTTTGACCCTAGCCTTGGGCACGTCTGGTCTCATCGCTCGACTGGTGCGGTCTGCCGTGCTGGAAGTGCTGCGCATGGACTATGTGACCACGGCCCGGGCCAAAGGGCTGGCCGAGCGCCTGGTCATCTCACGCCACGTGGTAAGAAATGCGCTGATCCCTGTGGTGACCATGGTCGGCTTGCAATTCGGGCGGCTTTTGAGTGGCACGGTGATCATCGAAACCGTCTTTGCCCGGCAGGGGATCGGCCGGGTGACGGTGGATGCCATCCTGACCCGAGATATTCCTGTGGTGCAGGGGGCAGTGTTGCTCTTTGCTGTTATTTATGTGTTATCCAATCTGGCTGTGGACTTGTCTTATGCCCTCATTGACCCGCGCATTCGACACCGATAGAAGACCACGGAATCCACCTCCGCCAGCCTTCACTGAATGGTTCTCGGGGGCGCGACTACAAAGAAACGAAAGACGGAACCATGATATTTGTTGATAGTGATCGTTGTGACTTTTGTGGGAGTTGTGTAGGTGTCTGCCCTGTGGGAGCTATCGAGCTGGGTGAGACGCAACTGATTATCGTAGACACCTGCATGGACTGTGGGATGTGCATTGACGTCTGCAAGACGGGTGCACTGAAGAAGGGACCTACTAAGTCACTCTCTTTTGAGGGAAAAGTCAAAGCCGAGAGCCTGACCCCAGAGGTACTGCGGCGGCTGAGCCGCAACAAGGGGGCGATGCTGGGAGCAGCGGTGGTTTTGCTCTTGATCTTCTGCGCTGCCTTCGCCCCTTGGGTAGCTCCTTATGATCCTATCAAGATTTATCCCAAGGAGGCCCTGCAGCCCCCCAGCCTGAGCCACTTGGCAGGGACCGATCCCTTCGGACGGGATATCCTCAGCCGTATCATCTTTGGCGCCAGGATTTCCTTGCAAGTAGGGCTCATCTCCGTGGGCATCGCGGGCTTTTTCGGTGGTCTCCTAGGCCTCTGTGCTGGCTATTACGGAGGCTGGCTTGACCAGGTGGTGATGTTTGTGGTCAATATCCTGCTGGCCTTCCCTGGCATCCTGCTGGCCCTGGCCATCATGGCCATGCTGGGACCCAGCCTGTTCAATGTCATGATCGCGGTGGGCATCTCCTCCATCCCGGCCTACATCCGTCTGGTGCGGGGCTCTGTCCTGTCGATCAAGGAGAACGTGTATATTGAATCTGCCCGCGTGGTTGGCTGTAGCGACGCTCGCATCATCCTTCGCCACATATTGCCTAACGTCGTTGCCCCAGTCATTGTCCTGTCCACTCTGGGTGTAGGCTCGGCTATCCTGGTGGGAGCTTCAGTGAGCTACCTGGGTATGGGAGCTCAGCCGCCCACACCGGAGTGGGGGCTCATGATCAACCAGGTGCGAGCATACCTGCGCATTGCCTGGTGGATGGCCACCTTCCCTGGCCTGGCCATCATGATCACCGTGCTGGCCCTGAACCTCCTTGGTGACGGCCTGCGCGATGCCCTGGATCCGCGTTTGAAAATATAGAATTTAGGGGGATTTTATGCAAACTTTCAAAATCCTGATGGCCGATCCGCCCTCGCCCACGTACCTGGGGTGGATGAAGGATGTCCTGCCGGAGGGTCTCGATTTGATGGCCCCGGAAACACCTGACGATGAGGCACTGCTCGATCTGGTTAAAGAGGCCGATTTCCTGGTTTGTCGCAGGCAAGCCATTGGCCGGGAGATCATCCAGGCTGGCAAAAAGCTAAAGCTCATCCAGACGTTCGGTATGACCCGTGAAAACGTGGACTTGGCGGCGGCAAGTAAGGCTGGGATACCCGTGGCTGGCATGCCTTTGGCTGGGTGCATGGTTGTGGCCGATTTGGCTATGACCCTCTTGTTGGCTCTGAGCAAGAACCTGCTCCGGGCTCATCAGGCTACGGTCAACGCCGAGTACCAGGCTCTGGGCCTGGAACCCAAGCTCACTAGTGAGCGGTCTCATGCCTTCCAATGGATGCAGATCCCCATGGTGGAGGTCTTTGTCAAAACCCTGGGTATCGTCGGCCTGGGGGAGATTGGTGCGGAGCTAACCAAGAGAGCCCGAGCTTTTAACATGAAGATTCTCTACTACAAGCGCCGCCGTCTGTCCGAAGAGGCTGAGCAGGAGCTGGGAATAGAGTACCGTTCTCTGGACGATTTGCTGCGAGAGTCGGACTTTGTCAGCCTCCATGTGCCCCACACCAAGGAGACTGACAAGCTCATTGGGCAGCGAGAGTTGGCTTTGATGAGGCCCTCAGCTTTCCTTATTAATACCTCTCGTGGCGGCGTGGTAGATGAAGATGCCCTGTGTGAAGCTCTGGCCAGCAAGACCATCGCCGGGGCTGGCCTGGACGTTTTCCGGGAAGAGCCCCTGCCGGCCAGCAGCCCTCTCTTGAAGCTGGACAACGTTATCCTGACCCCCCACATCGGTGGTGGCTCTGGCGAACCTAATTTACATAAAGAAATCCACGATGTCCTGGCCAATGTGGCCCGGGTGGCTAGAGGAGAAGGCCCTCAATACATCCTGTCAGGGGAGTGATCCTTTTATGACACTGGCAATCAAAGCCAACCAACTCATTGATGCCCGCGACGTTTTCCCCCTCAAGGATGCCGTGGTGATCGTCAAGGGAGAGAAGATCAGCCAAGTGGGTAGGGTGGGGGAGGTACAGATACCGCCAGAAGCCACGTTGATCGAGACCCAGACAGTCATGCCGGGTCTGATAGATGCTCATGTCCACCTTGGTGGCAGTGGTGCAGCCAATATGGAACTGGAACGCCTGAAAGAGTCCATCGGTCTGTCGGCTTTCAGGAGCTATGCCAACGCTAAGAGGAGCCTGGAGGCTGGCTTCACCAGTCTGCGAGACATGGGGGGACGGCAGTTTGTGGATGTTGCCCTGCGCCAGGCCATTGATCAGGGCTGGTTGGAAGGACCTCGCCTCAAGGTCTGCGGCCAGAACATCGCCACCACTGGCAGCCACGGCGACACTTACATTGCTCCAGACATTATTACCGCGGATGGGACGAGTTTCTTTGGCCTGATTATCGCTGATTCCCCAGACCAAGTTCGGAAAGCGGCCCGCATCCAGGTTAAGAATGGAGTGGATGTGGTCAAGGTCATCGCTAGCGGTGGGGTGCTGTCTCACGGGGATGAAGTGTACGCTCCGCAGATGACCCTGGAAGAAATGGAGGCTGCTTTCCAGGTGGCCCACTGGGCTGGCAAGAGAACGGCCGCCCACGCCCATGGCGGTGAGGGCCTGAAGACGGCCATTCTGGCGGGGGTGAACTCTATCGAACATGGCACCTTTCTCACGGCCGAGTTGGTGGAACTGATGCTAGAATACGGCGTTTACTATGTGCCTACCCTGACGGCGTTACACCGCATCCTGGAGCACGGTATGGAAGCGGGCATACCGGAGTATGCGGTGGAGAAGGCGAAGCAGGCACAAGAGGTTCACTATGAGAGCTTTGACTTGGCCCATCGGGCTGGGGTGAAGATAGCCATGGGCACGGATGCGGCCACACCTTTCAACCGGCACGGCGAGAACGCTTTGGAGCTACAACTCATGGTAGAAGCTGGCCTGACCCCCATGGAGGCCATCGTGGCTGCCACCCGGACAGGGGCTGAGGTTCTGGGTTTGGCCGACCAGGTGGGCACAGTTGAGCCAGGCAAGCTGGCCGATCTTCTGGTGGTGGCTGCTGACCCTTGGGCGGACGTCAGTGTTTTGCAGGACAAGCAGAAGATAGAAGGGGTCATCAAGGGCGGACAAATTGTAGTGGATCGGCGAGGGAAGAAAGCATGACCGTGCCCATGAACGACCTCAGAGCGCAATACCTGTCCATCAAAGACGAGGTGGACGAGGCCATCCAAAGGGTGCTGGCAAGCGGCTCGTTCGAGATGGGTGAAGCGCTGGAAGCCTTCGAGGAAGAGTTCGCCTGCTTTTGTGGGGTCAGGCATGCCATTGGGGTAGGCTCGGGGACGGCAGCCCTGCAGGTGGCTCTCCTGGCTTGCGACATCGGCCCTGGCGATGAGGTCATCTCTGTACCCAACACCGATATCTCCAGCGCTTCGGCCATCAGCCATTGCGGAGCCAGGGTTGTGTGGGCTGACATTGACCCCCGTACCTATAATCTGGATCCGAACAAGATCGAGGAAAAAATCACCCCCCGCACCAAAGCCATCCTGCCCGTGCACCTTTACGGTCATCCGGCTGACATGGACCCTGTTATGGCTATCGCCCGGAAGCATGGGTTGATGGTCATTGAAGATGCAGCCCTGGCCACCGGGGCCCGATACAAAGGTCAGAGGGTAGGCACTTTTGGGCAGGCGGGCTGTTTCAGCTTTGCTCCCAGCAAGATCATGGGCGCCTATGGCGATGGCGGCATGGTGGTCACTAACGACGATGATATTGCCAGGAGGGCCAGGTTGTTCCGAAGCTATGGCGAGGAGAGGCTGGAGTACCAGCGCTTTGGGGACATTGCTATCCACGCGCCCTTCAACTATGTGGCCGAGGGCTTGCACAGTCATCTGGACACCTTGCAGGCGGCCGTGCTCAGAGTCAAGCTTAAGAAGCTGGAGGAGTGGATCTCCCGGCGGCGGGAAAACGCGCTTCGTTACAATGACCTCTTGAGCGGGTTGGAAGTGATTATCCCTTTCGAGCAAGAAGGGGTAGAGCACGTCTACCGAGTGTATGTCATTCGGGTGCAGGATAGAGATCGGGTGCGACAGGAATTGGCGATGAAAGGCATTGCCACCGGTCTGCATTACGTTCCTCCTTTGCACTTGCAACTTGCTTACCGTCGCCTGGGCCACAAGAGAGGTGACTTCCCGGTAACCGAACGGGTAGCAGACGAGCTCCTGTGCCTGCCAGTTTTCCCTGAACTTGCCGCACAGCAGGTAGAAGAGGTGGTGGAGGCGCTGAAGAACAGCCTCAATGCCCCCTAATGGCCTGGTGATATGGGGTGAAAGGTATGGTGATGTTCAAACCTCGCCCGCGCGTTCAGAACGTGTTCATGCGTGACGGCAAGCCGCTGGTAGCCAAAGTGCCGCACCTTAATGGAGATTACTTGCAGGCTTCGATTAGCGAGGCTCTACGACTTTTAGGTGGGTTGGACAAGGCCATTCAATCGGGCGACCAAGTGATGGTCAAACCCAACTTTAACTGTTGGTATGCCTTGCCATTTTCGACTGATCTCGGCTTCCTGGCGGCGGTCATCGAGATCCTACAAGACGCGGGCGCTAAGGTGACGCTGGGCGAATTGTCGGGCAACCCGCCCTACTGGCCGACGGAAGAGGTGGTCTGCAAACTAAGGGTAATGCCAGTGCTGCATCGCTATGGCGTACCATTTGTCAACTTTCAGTACGACGACTGGATCCCGCTCCAGGTTGCAGGGAGATACTGGGACTCGTTCCATGTGCCGCGCAGTATTTATGAAGCGGACAAGCGTGTTTACCTGGCCAATATGCGTTGTCATCCGGCACGCTTTACAGCATCCCTCAAGCTGGGCGTAGGGTGGATTGGCATGCAAGACCGCGAAGTCTTGCACGAGGACGATGAGACGGTGGAGGCCAAGATCGCTGAGCTGAACCTCGGTTGGCAACCCAACCTGGTCTTGATTGATGGGAGACGTAGCACAGTTACGTTGCGTGGGTGGGGGGAATACATTTATCCCAACGTGATCATGGCCTCCGGCGACATGGTAGCCATAGACACGGAAGCGGTCAATATCCTCAAGCAGTACCCGGCGAAGAACCGGCTCGATATCCCGGTTCAAGAGATGGGCCAGCTCAAGATGGCTCAGGAGCACGGTTTGGGTTCGATGGATTATATCATCGTCGAAGCGCTGGCGCACACGCGCACTGAACGATAGGGCATTCACTAGGCCCTCCTGTCTAATTTACATCTTTAAGCTTGTATAATCCAATATAAGGGAGGTTTTACCATGGCAGTTTCAAGGACAGATGAAGAGAGGCTGGAGGCGGCATTTCAGTCTTCGCTTCTTGAGGCTATTGCCCACCGGAGGACGCGCCGTTTTGGGCTCGGTTATGAGCTTCCATCTGGGGCTCTGAAGTACAAATCCGAGAAGGAGCCTGTGCCCCTGAGCGAACTGGAGACCGCCCTGTTGTGTTGGGCCGGGCATGGGGTCAACGGAGTGATACTGGCG
>Ga0180433_10003934_pt1 | contig 21282 bp, 17 predicted proteins | sample SS_ome_8_FD_132980 | JGI IMG/M metagenome (GOLD analysis project Ga0180433, IMG submission 132980) | Hypersaline lake sediment archaeal communities from the Salton Sea, California, USA - SS_1_D_1 metaG | ecosystem: Environmental > Aquatic > Non-marine Saline and Alkaline > Hypersaline >... | reverse complement strand
GCGAACAGGGAGAGCATCCCGGTGGTGCCGCTGGGCGGGGGGCTGTCGCTCGCCGGGCTGGCCGTGCCGCTGCGCGGCGGAATCGCGCTGGACATGAAGAGGATGGACACAATCCTCGAGGTGAACGAGAAGGCAAGATACGTTGTCATCGAGGCGGGCGTATCACAGGGCAAGCTCATATCGTACCTGCACCGGCACCATCCCAATCTGCGCCACTCAGAGCCTCAAGCGCCAACGCCAGCCACGATTGCGGGCAACATAGCAATCCACGGCCAGGGCGACCTGGCCCAGCCCTACGGCTTCAATTCCGACATGGTGAACGGGCTGGAGGTGGTGCTGCCCACCGGTGAAGTATGCAAGATAGGCTCCTGCGCTGTGTCTCCCGGCTGGTTCACACTGCATCCGCTGCCCGACCTGGGACTCTTCCTCGGCTGGTTCGGTACCACCGGCATCATCACCAGGCTGTCACTCAGGCTCTTCCCCCTCAAGAGAATACGAGAGGTGGAGCAGTTCGTGGTGGAGGACCCGGAGCTGGTGCCCGAGGTCATCTACAAGGTCACTCACACCGAGATGGCGGAAGACGTGTTCGCCGGCACCCAGTCGACCATTCCCGCCCGCGTTGGGCTGCACCACGTGACCGTCTATATCACCGCCGACTCAGAGAAGGAACTCGAATTCAAGACCAGCCTCATCTGGGATGACGCGCTGGGGGAGTACATCCGCAGCGGCGACGGCGGCTTCGCCGACCTGCTGCCGCCCATGAAAGCCCGCTTCGCTGCCAGACCGGGCATGCTGCTTTCCACCGTCTGCGATGTCCTCCAGGGCGGTGGGTTCGAGTACGTCGGGGGGATAATGCCGGTGGAGACCTACCCGCAGTGCTGCGAGCGAGGTGCCGCCATCTACTCAAAACACGGCATTCCTCAGTTGATGATAGCGAGGGTCATCGGAAGGGCTCACGCCATGATGTTCGCCTGGGCGTACCCCTTCAATCGCGGGGACGCTGAAAGCGTGAACAAGGCAAGGGAGGCAGTCCATGAAACAGACGACCTTGCCCTCGATCTGGGGGGCACCATCTGGAAACCCGGCGTCTACGGCCAGAAGAGGCTCATGGAGAGGATGGACCCCGGCACTCTCCAGCTTATGAAGAGGGTGAAGGGACTCCTCGACCCCAACGGGATAATGAATCCCGGCAACTGGGAGGTTGCCTAGCACCACCTGTCGACCTCGACGCCAGGCACGAGGGTGGGTGAACAAGCCCAGCACCGCATACCCGCTTGAAGCCGCGGCCGCCACCCGCCGAGGGTCGACACGCTCCGCCGGTGAGCTGTTGGACGTGGTTCGGTTCTTTGCTAGAATGGGGCTTGCACGCCAATGGCGATGTCGTGGTTTCGCCCCTATAGCAGTGCGACGCAGGAGGCCAGTGAATGTATGAACTGAGGTTTGACGAGAGGAAATGCCTGGGCTGTCAGACCTGCGACTGTCTCACCAAGTGCCAGTACATGGATATCGACGTGGAAACGGCGAAGACGGAGATGAGGAAGATAATCAACGGTGAGGACTCCTTCGTGCTGCGCCAGTGCGTGACGTGCTATGCCTGCGAGGAATACTGCAAGAAGGGGAACCATCCCTTCTATCTCATCGTCGAGCGCCAGGAAGAGCTGGACATACCGCCTCTGCCCAGGCCCCTCATCAAGCAGGGTGTACAGATGGGCGTCCCGTGGAGAGGGGAGCTGGTGGTGCAGGATGTGCAAGAGCCTTTCCTCGATATGTGCATGTTCCCCCAGCTTGCCGGCTCCATCCAGGGCAAGCTGTTCGACAGTGTCTCCATCGCGCCGACCGACGCACGACAGAGGGCGCACTTCTTCTGCCAGCTCATGTATCTGCACTACGCCAGGTCTTCCGTGATAAGGGAGAGGCTTCCCCAGGTCATCGAGAACATCGCCAGGCATAATGTGAAGGAGGTCATCTGTTTCCACGACGAGTGCTACGGGACCTTTGCCTCATACGCGCCGGCGTTCGGCATCGAAGTCCCGTTCAAACCCGTTCATTTCTTCGAGTACCTGTACAACAGACTGGTGGACCTCAAGGACGACATCAAACCGCTGAATCTGAAGGTGGCCTATCAGCGCCCCTGCTCGTCCCGGCTCTCCTCCGACAAGCTCCACTTGGTCGACGACATCTTCGACCTGATTGGAGTGGAGAGCGTGGAAAGAGAGTACGTTGGGGAGAATGCCCTTTGCTGTGCGGGCGCGATCAGAATGCAGAAGTACGAAGGGCGGTATGAGCTGGCGGACGACGTGCTGAGACGAAACATCGAGGATATGGTGCGGGCGGGGACTCAATTCTGCGTCTTCAACTGCCCGGCATGCTTCGATTCGATCGGACACGTGGTCGCCAGAAGCGGCATGAACCCCATATTCATGGGCGACCTGTGTCGACTTGCCGTGGGCTAGCTGCCCGCAGGACGGAGGTGACCTCTTGGACTCCATATGCCAATCCCTGGCGGAGATAGTTGGCGAGGGCCACGTCTCCAACCGGCCGGAGGAGCTCTACATCTACTCTAGAGACCTGGGCACCGCCGAGCCTCACCTGCCGCGCTACGTGGTGGCGCCGCGGACAACGGAGGAGGTTCAGCAGGTAGTCAAGCTGGCGAACCGTGAGAAGATCCCGGTCGTTCCTCTCGGCGGCGGGCTCACCCTCGCCGGCCTGGTTATGCCTCTCAGGGGAGGCATTGTCCTGGACATGAAACGAATGGACTCGATACTTGAGGTGAACGAAAGGGCACGGTACGCTCTTGTCGAAGCCGGCGTCTCCCAGGGGAAGCTGGTCGCCTATCTCAACACGCATCATCCGACCCTGGTGCACTCGGAGCCGGGGGCGCCCGGCCAGGCAACAGTGGCCGGCAACGTGGCGATTCACGGCCAGGGCGACCTGGCCCAGCCCTACGGCTTCAACTCCGACATGGTGAACGGTCTGGAGGTCGTACTGCCAACGGGCGAGGTGTGCAGGATAGGGTCCTGCTCCCTGGCCCAGCAATGGTTCACCCAACACCCCTTGCCCGACCTGGGCCTCTTCCTCGGGTGGTGTGGGACCACAGGGGTTATCACCAAGGTATCGCTCAGGCTCTTCCCCCGAAAACGCATCAGGGACATGGGCATGTTCGTGCTGGAGGACGGCGACCTGGTGCCGGACATCCTCTACAGAATCAGTCACACGGAAATGGCCGGCGACCTGATAGCCTGGAGCCAGGAGCTTCCGGTTACCGTCAGCGGGCTCCACAACATAAGCATCTTCATAAGCGGTGACTCCGAGGAAGAGCTGGAACTCAAGAGGAAGCTGATCCGGGTGGGCATACTCGGCGAGTACATCCACAGCGGCGTCGGCGGCCTCGTCGGCCTGTCGGCGAATGTGCGGCCAAGGCTGCCCCGCCGGCCTCCCGTTTCCACCATCCAGGATATCAAGAAGGGAGGCGGTTTCGAGTACGTGGGGGCCATCATGCCGGTGGACACATACCCCGAGTGCTGCCGCCGGGGCGCTGAGATCTCGGCACGGCACAACATCGCCTACACCTTGCTTGGACGCGTCATTGGAAGGTCTCACGCCATGATGTTCTCCTGGTCCTACGTGTTCAATCGAGCGGACGAAGACAGCGTGAGGGAAGCAAGGGAGGCGCTCTACGAATCGGATGACCTCGCCCTCGAACTGGGAGGAATCCCGTGGAAACCAGGTGTGTACGGGCAGCAGGCGGTCATGGAGAGAATGGACCCAAACACCCTCAGCCTTATGAAGAAGGTTAAGAAGCTCCTCGACCCCAACGGGATCATGAACCCGGGCAACTGGGAGGTGTCGTAATGGCTCTGACTGAGTACAGGTACAGTGACGTCATACATCGCTGCTTCAGATGCGGCTACTGCAAGTTCCCCACCAGTTTCATCGAGGTGAACAACTGCCCGGCGTATGCCCGATACCGCCTCGAAAGCTACTCCACCGGGGGGCGCCTGTGGCTCATACGGGCGTGGCTCAACGACGAACTGGACTGGAGCGAGCATCTCGGTGAGATTGTCTACTCCTGCGCCGCGTGCAAGAACTGCGCCGAGCAATGTCCTCTTCCCTTCAGCGATGACATCGTCGACATGATCGTGGCGGCAAAGGGCGCGATGGTGGAGAGAGGTTCGGTCCCGTCCGCCGTCAAGGAGTTCCTGGAGAATGTCGACAGGCAGGGGAACCCCTACGGCACGGCCAGGTCGAAGAGAGGCGAGTGGATGGAGGGGACGGGTATTCAGGAGTACGACGGACAGGAGTTCCTCTACTATGTCGGCTGCGTGGGCTCATACGACACCAGAGCCCAGCAGGTAGCCAGAGCACTGGGACGGGTGCTGCAGAAGGGCGGCGTGTCCTTCGGTGTGCTGGGCGACAGGGAGAACTGCGACGGCAACGACGTGGGCAAGCTTGGCGAAGAGGGGCTATTCGAGGCGCTCGCCGAGGAGAACATTCGGCAGTTCAAGGACCTGGGAGTCAGCAAGATCGTCACACTGTCACCGCACGCCTTCAATGCCATCAAGAACGACTACCCCAGGCTCGACGGCACCTTCGAAGTGCGGCACTATAGCCAGCTTCTGCGAGACCTTGTCAGGGCGGGGAAGCTGGATGTTTCCTCCGGGTTCAAGGCGAAGGTTACCTATCACGACCCCTGTTTCCTTGGTCGATGGAACGCGGAATACGAAGCCCCTCGAGACGTGCTGCGCGCCGTTCCCGGTGTGGAGCTGGTGGAGATGGAGCGGCACCGGGCGGACGCGCTGTGCTGCGGCGGCGGCGGGGGCAATTTCTACACCGATTTCCTCGGCGGCAGCGAGGACAGCCCGTCAAGAATCAGGGTGCGGGACGCCTGTGCCACTGGAGCCAGCATAGTGGCAACGGCCTGTCCCAACTGTCTGACCATGCTCGAGGACGCCGTCAAGGCTGAAGGCCTCGACGACAGGCTCAAGGTGATGGACATCTCCGAGATAGTGGGTGAGGCTTGCCAGGCAAGAGGGAGTTGACTTGCCGACCACTGACCCATCACGAACCGGATTCCTCTTGAGAAGCCCGTTCTTCACACCGGGTTTCCCCTCTTCCTCAGCGGGAGGTAATGCTTGGATATAGTCGTGGCGGTGAAACAGGTCCCCGATACGTCGGAGGTTGTCGATGTCGTTGAAATCGATGGCTCGGGAAAGGACATTGAGCGAGGGACGCTGGTCTCCAGAATAAACGAATGGGACAAGTACGCCCTGGAGGAAGCGCTGCAGTGGAAGCAGAAGCTGGGAGGCACGGTCACCGCCGTCACGGTGGGACCGGGCGAGTGGGACGATACCCTCAGACGGGCGCTCGCCATGGGTGCCGACAGGGCGATAAGGGTCGATGAAGATGCGACCGTCATCGACTGCTCCGCCGCAGCCAGGACCCTGGCTGCCCTCATCGGCCGCTTGCCCCACGACCTGGTCATGTTCGGCGCGCAATCGGAGGACTTCGGCAGCGCTCAGCTTGGCCCCATGGTTGCCGAGATGCTGGGCATCCCTCACGCGGCCCTCGTGGTCAGGCTCCAGGTGGAGGAGGGTGAGGCCCACGTGGAACGAGAGCTCGAGGGCGGCGCCAGGGATCTCTACACCCTCAGGCTTCCCGCACTCCTGACAATCCAGACCGGGATCAACCGGCCGAGGTACGTTTCCTTCAGCAGTGTCAGGAAGGCGAGAGAGAAGGAATTGAGCGTGATGTCGCTCGACGAGCTGGGCCTGCCGCCCCAGGCGCTGACGCCCGCGGTCGAATTGGCCAGACTGGAGCTGGCGCCGGCGGGGAAAGGGGCGGTGCTGATATCCGGCGCGGCGGAAGAGGCCGCGGCCAGGCTGGCCACGATCCTGAGAGAGGCGGGGGTTATCTGAGTGGCCGAAATACTGGTAGTCGCCGAACACAGAGACGGGAAACCGGCCGACGTGTCGCTGGAGATGCTCAGTACGGGGAGGCGTCTCGCCGACCAGGCGGGATGTGGATTGCTTGCCGTGGTCGTCACCAGCGATGTCAGCGCCTTCGCGCCGCGACTCGCCCGGTGGGCGGACAGCGTCCTGGCGGTGAAGACCGGGAAGCCGGAACATTCGCTCGCTGAGCCCTACCAGAAGGCGCTGGCTTCGGTCATAAGGGAGAGGAAGCCGAATCTGGTGCTACTGGGCCACAGCTCCTTCGCGATGGACCTGGCCCCCGCACTGGCGGTTGACGTGGGCGCCCCACTGGCCACCGACTGCACCAACATAGCGATGGAGAACGGGGCAATCACGGTGACGCGGTCCATCTACAACGGCAAGGTGAACGCGCTCTATTCGTTCGCTCCCTGTGAGACAGTGATACTGACCGGCCGTCCCGGCGTGTTCCCCGTCGAAGAGGGCCGGGGAAAGGGAATTGTCGAGGAAATCGACCTCCCCGTGCATGAGGAGGCCGAGTACAAGCGGTTCGAGGGATGCTCCGAGCCCGAGGCCAGCGAGGTGGATATCACCAAAGCGGACGTCCTTGTGGCCGTCGGGAGAGGAGTGAAGGAGAAAGGGAATCTGCAACTGGCCGAAGACCTGGCCCGGGCTCTGGGAGGAGTGCTTGCCTGCTCCCGGCCCGTGGTGGACTACGGGTGGCTGCCTTCCGGACACCAGGTGGGCCTCTCGGGCAAGACGGTCAGGCCCAGGCTCTACCTCGCCCTCGGCATAAGCGGCGCTTTCCAGCACATGGTCGGCCTGCGTGGCTCGAAGATGATAGTCGCTATCAATAAGGACGAGAAAGCCCCCATCTTCACCGATGCCGACTACGGGATAGTGGGCGATGTCCTGGAGATCGTCCCCGTCCTCACGAAGCACATACTCGAGCCGAGACGCTGACAAGGGTGAGCACGACCCCGTGCCGCCCTGGCTGACTATCAAACACGCTGGCTTCACAAGCCCACGGCTCAGAACCAGCGCTCCTCGGCTGCCATACTCCACCTGCATGAACGGCGGGGATGTGGGCTCATGGTGTGCGGGGCAAAGCCCTCACAACACAGTCGGCAGCGACACCGAGGAAACGTGTGGGAAAGGTCAGGAAAAGGTGCCTTTTTCAATCTTGACGAAGTGAGACAGAACCCCTGACAATGGTAGGCGGTTGACGGGGAACGCAGACGTTTCTTCTGGCAACCCATAGAGTGCATCAACAACTGAATACCCGATTCCGAGAAAGGCAAACCACGGGAAACCGTGGGGCGCAAAGCCATGGGTCTACCGTTGACACTTGTCGACCATGATCGCCAGGCTGCCGAAGAAGGGGGATGAACTGTCCTGTAATGAGGCTTTTTTCGGCGAGAGAGGCCTCATTTTCACCTTCCTCGCTGTCCACACCGGCGTTGCGGGTATAACCCGACGCTATTCGGTGCTCGCTCCGGCCGGTCCAGGCCTCCACAGAATTGGCTGGCCAAGTGGCGCACCGCCGGCGAGTTGATCCAAGGCCAAAAGGAGGTGATGGCCTTCCCCAGAAAGCGGATCAGAAGATCTCTCACCGGCTAGCCCAATGCACTGAATGCCAAGGAGGTAGATAATGAAGAGAGGATGGATTGTGGGAGTCACCGTACTGCTGGCCGTTGCGCTTGCCTCGGCACCTGCGACGGTATTCGCCGCCGACAACGCGGCCAACGATAAGATCGGTGCGGGGAAGTCAAACAATGCGTTCCTTTATCTGTACGAGAAGGACGCGGACTACAACTTCGTCTGGGACGGCGCCTGGGGCAAGCTGAAGTACAAGCAGGCAGGACCCACCTTTGACTTCAATTTCAATGGCCACCACCTGGTCCCCGGCGAGGACTACACGCTCATCTACTTCCCAGACTACGAGGGCAACCCGTGGCCTCGGGAAGGCATCCGCTGCTTCGCCAACGCCACGGCGAACGAGGAGGGCAACGTACACCTTAGAGGTTCCGTCAACCTCGAATCAGACCTGCCGATGGAAGGTGACATCAACGACGGCGCCAAGATATGGCTTGTACTGTCCAGCGACATAGACTGCGACACCTGCACCATGTCGGGATGGAACAACACTGAGTACCTGTTTGAGCATCACTTCATAACCTACACCGACACAGATGCGCCGTAGCGGTCATTGATGCGTGGCACAGAGGGGAGTTGTCTAGCTTGGACGACTCCCCTCATCGCATCGCCCCAATGATTTCGCCCCCAAGCCCACGCTCAAGCGTCGCCGCGATCCCCGTAGGCGCGGCAGGTCTTCATCCCTCCCGACACATTTCGCGCATCGAATCCATGGAGGCGCAGAGCTCGCGACGCGTAGTATGATCTCTGTCCCACCGCACAGTACGGAAGCACTTCCACGTCACGCGATAGCTCTTCCATCCGCTCCCGCAGTGACCCGAGTGGGATGTTGATTGCCCCCTCTGCATGACCCAGTTCGTACTCCTCGGGATCACGGACGTCGAGAAGGGTGGACCGTGCCGGGTCGACATCGTCCCAGTGGACAACCGGGGCATCGCCGCGCAAGGCATTGGCCGCAACCATGCCGGCAACGTTGGCCGGGTCCTTGGCGGCGCCAAACTGCGGTGCATAGCACAGCTCGGCCTGTTCCAGGTCGAAAACCGTTGCACCGCATTGTATTGCCGCCGCAATCACGTCAACACGCTTGTCAACGCCCTCCTCCCCCACGATTTGAGCGCCGAGCACCCTCCCGTCTTCGGTCGCGAAGGTCAGCTTGATGGTCATGGGCTTCGCGCCGGGGTAGTAGCCCACGTGGTGACCGGGATGGATGTACACCTTCTCATAGTGAGCCGGGCGGCCTCCGATACCGTGCTGTCGCAGGGTTTTCTCGTTGGCCCCGGTTGCAGCGACGGTCAGGTCGAAGACCCGGCAGATAACCGTGCCCTGGACGCCACGGAACCGGGCATCGCGCCCGAGAACGACATCGGCGGCTATTCGCCCCTGACGGTTGGCCGGCCCAGCCAGCGGAGCCAGCATCCACTCACCGGTGATGAAATCACGTACCTCAACGGCGTCGCCCACCGCCCAGATACGCTCGTCGCTGGTGCGCATCTGGTCGTCGACACGGATGCCGCCCAGACTGCCGATCTCGAGGCCGGCCTCCCGCGCCAGGGTGACTTCCGGCCGAACACCTATCGCAAGCATGACCATGTCTGAAACATACTGTTTGCCGGACCTGGTGGAGACCGTGACCGCAGCACCACCCTCACTCTGCTCGAAACCGGCGACGGCATCGCCGAGGTGAAGAGAGACTCCATTCGCCTCCAGATGGTCATGTATAGGAGACGCCATCTCTGGGTCAACGGCCGGCATCACCTGCGGGAGCATCTCGACGATGGTCACCGCGATACCGCGTTTGGCAAGGTTCTCCGCCATTTCCAGGCCGATGAACCCACCGCCGACAACCACTGCTCGCCTGGCTCTCCTTTCCGCAATCCATTCCCTGATCTGGCGGCTGTCCGGAATGGTGCGCAGGGTGAATATGCCCGGGAGGTCGATACCGGGGAGCGGGGGGCGCACCGCTTGAGACCCCGGCGAGAGCACGAGGGCATCGTATTCCTTCCGATAGACCTCCCCTGTCTCGACACTATGCACTTCGATCTCGTTTCTCTTTCGATGGATCGCCCGCACCTCGCTCTGGACCCTGACGTCGATGTTGAATCGCCGTCTGAAGAGCTCCGGTGTGGCAACGAGCAGGTCCTTCTCTTCCGTGATTACGTCGCCAACGTAGTAGGGCAAACCGCAGTTGGCAAAAGAAACGTAGGGCCCCCGTTCAAATACGACGATCTCCGCCTGCTCCGAAAGCCTGCGTGCCCGTGCGGCACACGTCGCCCCACCCGCGACCCCACCCACAACCAGTATTCGCGGCCTGCCTTCGTCCTTCATGACCTCCGCCACCTTTCTCGGTCCCTCATACCGCCGGATTGCGGTTCGCGGCGTTGCTCCGAACGAGTGACGGTAACCGCAGTCAGCCGGCCCAACCACGACGCGCCCCTTTCCCCACCGGATGGGACCCGCAGTCTACCAGCATAATCGGCAAGGCGCCGACAGCGCACGGTCATTTTCACTGAGAGCACCGCAACATGAGAGAGGCTGAGCACCCCCTGTTGGTGGATACCCAGCCTCTATGATGACGTGATAGCGCCAGTACTAGCTTCAGCTCTTGCCGATGCGGAACATCTTGGTTCCACACGTAGGACAGACACCCTGAGTTGCCGGCCTGCCGTTCTTCATCGTTATCTTCTTGGGATCTTTCATCTCCCGCTTGGCGCGGCACTTGACACAGTATGCTTGCATCGGCTGTACCTCCTCTCTCTAGTCACGTGGACAGTAAACCATTCACGACCGAAATGTCAATAGGCATTTCCTACCAGAAGCTACAAACCTGGCTAGGTCGGCCGCTACGCTTGACGCAAAGGCGGCCATAGGTTAGTCTTTGCTCGGCAGCGACTACCCCTGCAACCGGCGCTGGCGCGGCAAGTCGGGCCAGGACGCGAGATTGTCCCCCACGGCCCGATTCTTATGAATGGGCGAAGGAGGAAGCCAGGCCGATGGCCTCTGAGGCACGGCGCAAGTTCTTCTACGGCTATGCAGTGGTCTCCGGAGCGTGGCTGGCGATGTTCGTCAGCGCAGGCGCCCAATACAGCTTCGCCATCTTCCAGCCGGCTCTTCTCGACGAATTCGGCTGGACCCGCGGCATGATATCGCTGGGACCCACCCTCAACATACTCACCATGCTCCTCTTCGGCCTGGTAGGCGGGTATCTGGTCGACCGCATCGGGCCCAAATGGACTGTCATCATAGGGGCAATTATCGGTGGAATCGGCATCGCGCTACTGAGCGTGATCACTCAGGTCTGGCACTTCATCGTCCTGTACGGAGTGCTGGCACCCCTTGGAATCGGCCTTTCATACTGGGTCGCGCCGATAGCCACAGTGAGGCGCTGGTTCATGAGAAGAGCCGCCCTGATGGTGGCCATCGCCCTGTCGGGTTCGGGCCTGGGCATCGTCTTCCTCGTGCCGGCAGCCCATGCCATCATCGAGTCCTGGGGCTTCCGCACCGGCTACGTCGCCTTCGCCTTGATACTCGTGGTGGGGGCCGTGCTGGGCGCCCTTCTGCTTCGAAAAGACCCGGAGTCGTCGGGGACCTACCCCGACGGGGTGAAGCCCACGGAGGAGGAGCTCAAGGCCAGGGCCGATTTCACGGCGCGGGCGGACCACTGGTCGGCGCGTCAGGCAATGAAGACCAGCAGTTGGTGGCTCCTCATCGGCTCACACCTGGGCCACTCGCTGGCGTTGATGGGACTGCTCAACCACCTGATCGTTTGGGGTACCGTGGACCTGGGCATACCAACCGGCACCATGGTGGCCATCTTCAGCTACGTCTTCGTGCTTTCGGCGGTGTTTGGCCGCGTCCTTGGCGGGTTTCTCTCCGACTGGTCCATGTCTCGCTTTCCGGTGAGTCGCAAGCCCGTCATGTACTTCAATATCCTGGGCGTCGGCCTCGGGGTGTTCCTCTGCCCCCTGGTAGGCAGCACCGTCTCCATGATCCTCGTGGCCCTCTTGCTCGGCTTCAGCTATGGCTCCGGTCTGGCCGCCTTCCCCACCTACCTCGCCGACCTCTTCGGCGTGGTGAACATACCGGTGCTCATCGCCATCCTCAGCCTCTTCATCGACGGCTTCGCCGCGCTGGGCCCCATCTTCTATGGCTTCACCTACGACGCTACAGGCTCCTTCAACCTGGCTTTCACTATCACCGGCTTCCTCTGCCTCATGTCCGCCGTGTGTCTCTTCTTCGTCAAGACACCGCGGAAGAAGCCAGCGGAAAGCATCCTGGTCTGAGACTCCTCACGCACCAGGCCCGGCTTACATGCCAGTCGTCAGCCTCAGCATCGCTTCAGGCGGCAGCGACACGGCGCCACCGCATGGCGGCGACAACCGACGGCGGGTGGACGCTAAGCGAAGTATCCTATGACCGCCAGCACACCCGTGACGATCAGGTATATCCCCACAATCCAGGCCAGCAGCTTCGGCTTCACGATTATGAGGATGCCCACCAGAACGCTAATAATCCCAATGATCAGTGCCCACATGCCATAACCTCCTCAGTAGATCATCTAGACGACTCGCCCCGAAGTTGGCGCCGCTTCAAGGGCCTGACTCAGCCGTTGCAGGAATGTCTCTCTGTCGCTCGGAGATATTACCACGTTGAGCCCCCTCCTGCGGACTATCTCAACGACTCCCCGGTTCGTGGTCGCAAGACGGACCCCCCAGTAGACATAGGCCTTCTCTCCCGCAACCGCCCGTGCCTCCGCTATGTTGCGCAGCGCGATGTTCACAGCCAAGGGACCGCCCAGCACGATTCTCAGGCTCTCACTCCATATCTCGTACCGCCGCGGTATGACCGCCTTGAAAAGCAGGGCATCGAAGACGGTCAACGCGAACAGGACTATAGCACCCTCCACATCCACGAAGATGAACCATATGCCCAGCACGAGAGTGCTGGCCAGGATGCTCGCCATAAGCACCTTCAATGCCATGGCCACTCTGGGTATGTCTACATGGAGCAGGTACGCCAATGCTTCCTGCCGCGCTTCATCTGCGTCACTCACCGCACGCCGTCCGCGGTTGTGACCGCGCCACGTGAGCGCTTTCGTCACATTTAAGCACACCCCGAACCTGATGTCTACGAGCTAACCGGAGTCAGGTATCGGCGATGCGCTTCGAGAGGCCGTTCCTATCCAGAGACGCTTGCTGCCGTACCCACAGCGCCATGCGACAACGCTGGCCGTGTCCCGTCATACAGGCAGCAAGCACAACTGGTACAGGGTAGCACTACCGAGAATGCAGGCTAGCACTGGAGACAACATGTCGAGCGATGGCCACAATGTGTGGCACAACGCTCTGTACGGTCGGGGCCAGCCGGTCCATGCTGGCCGGCGGCCGATTGACTGCAAGTGCCCGTATTCGGTGCTTGTTTGTCGAGGCACTCACAATGAGGGAAAACGGCAAGACGAGAGGGCAACTGGCAGACCATGTGACGCACACACACGAACGCGTCGCCGAGGTGGAAGCGTCGAAGAGCCGTCTAAGGCTGCTTGAGAAGGAACTCCGGGAGAGCGAGCAGAAGTATCGTACTCTGGCGGAGCGGGCAAATGACGGAATCATGATCGTTCAGGATGGAACGGTCAAGTACGCCAACAAACGTCTGGCCCAACTGGGCGGCTACACCGTGAAGGCCATGATTGACACCCCCCTGGTCAACTACATCCATCCTGACGCAGTCACCGCAGCAGACGACCAACACGAGCAACCCGCGGCCAGCCTCGATGCCCGGCCAGCGTCGGGATGCGAAACAGTGCTCAAGCGCAGGAAGGGCGGAGACGTTCACGCCGAACTCAATTCGAACAGAATCTCATACCATGGAAAGCCGGCCGAGCTGGTTCTGGTTCGCGACATAACCGAGCGAAAGCGAGCAGAGAGGCGGGAGAGGGAGTATCTCCGCGACCTGGCCCTCCTTTCGAGAAACGCAACCGACCTCCTCGAGCTCTCGCCGGCTGACGACATCTACCAGTTCACCGCACATCGGCTGGCGCAACTCGCCCCTCGGTCTGTCGTCATAGTGAACTCCGTCGACGAAACGTGCCCCGACTTCCATATCCGCGAAGTGCTCGGAGTTGGGGAACGCGCGGATAGCCTCGTCAAGATACTGGGGACAGACCCGGTGGGTATAGCCATACCGATAAGCAGTGAGGCCAGAGAGACGCTCACCAGCGGCAGACTGGAGAAGGTGCCCGGCGGCCTGTCCCAGCTCGCCGACGGTGGGCTGCCCAAAGCCATCTGCTGCGCCATCGAGCAACTGCTCGACATCGGAGATGTCTATGCCATGGGCTTCTCATGGAAGGGCGCCCTGTTCGGCAGTGCCATAGTCCTTCTGCGGAAGGGAACCGCGCTGAGGAACCCGGGTACGGTAGAGGCCTTCGTCAGCCAGGTCTCTGTGGCGCTGCAACGTAAGCAGGCGGAAGCCAAGCTGACGCAAACCATGGAGGAACTGAGGCACTCCAATGCTGACCTGGAGCAGTTCGTCAACGTCATATCACATGACCTGCGTGAGCCTCTGCGCATGGTGACGAGCTATGTCGAACTGCTGGAGCGCCGCTACAGGGACAGCCTCGGCGCCGACGCCAACGACTTCATCGCCTACGCGGTCGACGGCGCGCGCCGCATGCAGGAGCTGCTGGACGATGTACTGGCCTACTCGCAGGTGGGCACCCGTGGCAAGCCTTTCCAGCCTACTGACTGCAACATCGCCTTCCGCGATGCCACCGCCAATCTGCAGGTGGCGATCCGCGAGGCTGACGCCGTCGTCACCCACGACAGCCTGCCCACGGTAACGGCCGACTCCGTGCAACTGGTCAGTCTCTTCCAGAACCTCATCAGCAACGCCGTCAAGTTCCGCGGCCAGAAAGCGCCGCGTGTTCACGTCTCCGCCGAGCATCCGGACAAGGAATGGGTCTTCTGCGTCAGCGACAACGGAATCGGCATTGCCGCAGGGGACCTGGAGCGCATCTTTGTCATCTCCCAGCGCCTGCATACCCGCAGTGAATACCCCGGCACCGGGATCGGCCTTGCCATCTGCAAGAAGATCGTGGAGCGCCACGGTGGCCACATCTGGGTGCAATCCGAGCCGGGCGCAGGTTCGAGGTTCTACTTCACCATTCCGACGACAGGAGGTGTGCACGCATGATGAGTCCAACCATCACCAAACCGGCTGAAATCCTGCTAGTCGAAGACAACGCCGCCGATGCCCGCCTTACCATGGAAGCTCTGAGGGACAACGAGCCATGTGGCAATCTGCACGCCGTTGAGAACGGCCAGGAGGCGCTGGCCTGGCTTCGTCAAGAAGGCCAATACGGCAAAGCGCCACGCCCGGACATCATTCTGCTGGACCTCAATATGCCGACGAAGGATGGACGTCAAACGCTGGCGGAGATCAAGGCGGACGATAGCCTGAAACGCATCCCAGTGGTCGTTTTCAGCACCTCAACCGATGAACAGGACATTCTCCACGCCTATGACCTGAAGGCCAACTGCTACGTCACCAAGCCAGCCGACCTGGAGCAGTTCATTACGGTAGTCAGGTCCGTCGCTGGCTTCTGGCTGACGATAGTGAGACTTCCCAGGCAGTGAACGAAATGAGAAACAAGCTAATCAGACTGCTGCTTGTCGAAGACAACCCCGGCGACGCCCGCCTGGTTCAGGAGATGCTGTCCGAATCCAGGACCCGTCCCTTCGGGCTGGAGTGGGCCGACCGCCTCTCCATAGCGCTGGACCGCCTGGCGGTCGGCGATATCGACGTGGTCTTGCTCGACCTGGGGCTTCCCGACAGCACGGGACTCGCCACCTTCTTCAAGACCCACATCCGAGCGCCAAAAGCGGCGATCGTGGTACTGACGTCTCTCGACGACGAGGAGTTGGCCATCCAGGCGGTGCGGGAGGGCGCGCAGGACTACCTCATCAAGGGGCAGGTCACCGGTAGCCAGCTCGCGCGGGCCATCCTCTACGCCAAGCAGCGCAGTCAGGCGGGGGAGGCGCTCCAACAGCGCAACCGAGAGCTTGCCACCTTGAACATCATCGCCGAGTCGCTCAGCCAGTCCATGAGCCTTAACGATGTGCTGGAGACCGCACTTCGTACAACGCTCGATGCAGTGGGCCTCGCCGCGGGAAGCATACACATGGTGGACAAAGGCACTGGAGACCTGGTACTTGCCGCTCACAAGGGCCTCAACCGGCAGTACGCCAAGAGCATCACCCGGGTGCCCATGGGCGTCGGTATCCTCGGCAGGGCGGCGGAGACCGCGAGCGTCGTCATGTCCCTGAATTCGTGCGATGACAGCGACAATGGGGCCAGCGATGAAATGGAGGTTCACTCCGCGAGGATACAGTCCTTTGTCAGCGCTCCCCTCAAATCGCGAGGCAAAGTCATAGGAGTCATTGGCCTCGCCTGTCACGGCCAGCGGGACTTCTCAGTCGGAGAGACTCACCTGCTGGCCACTGTCGGTGAACAGGTCGGAGTCGCCATAGCAAACGCCCAGCTCGTTGAGAAGGCGAGGAAGCTATCCATAACCGACGGGCTTACCGGGCTACCCAACCGGCGGCACTTCCACCAGGTGCTCGATGTAGAGATGTCACGGACTCATCGCTCCGGCCGTTCCTTCTCTGTGGCAGTGCTCGACCTTGACGGATTCAGACCCTACAACGACACCTTTGGACACACCAATGGCGACAAGGTCCTGACCTCGATCGCTCAAGCTCTCACCTCATCGCTGCGAAAGGTGGACGCGGTCTTCCGCCTTGGCAGAGATGAGTTCGCCATCATCCTGCCGGCAACCGATGCCTGCAAAGCGCGACGGGCCATAGACCGCATCAGGCCGAAGTGGATGCAACTGCACGAGGTGGAGAGCCGCGCTCTGGAGACGCCCCTCAGCTTCAGCGCCGGCATCGCTCAGTTCCCCCAGGACGCTCAAACGGCTGACCGTCTGATGTTCCTGGCTGACATCGCCCTCTACCAGTCAAAGCAAGAAGGAGGACAGAAATCGACGCTCGTGTCTGACCTGGGCGACCTCCCCGGCCTGGCGATGGAGAAGGCAGCGGTGCGGCAGGTATAGAAGCTGCCGCTCCAGACGGATGTCCCGTGCCGGCTGGCACGTGACAGGCCAGGAGCGTGTGGCGCCGCTTGCCGGTCGACGTCCGAGAATACCCCAGTACCACGTTCACAGAACCCACAACAACAGGAGGTGCGAAAACGTATCGGAGAATGCTGGTTCCGTTGGACGGCTCAGAGCTGGCCGAGTCAGTGTTTGTGTACGCCAAAGAGCTTGCTGCCAGGCTCGACCTGGAGCTGACTCTGCTCCATGTTTGCGGGCCGGAGGAACGCGACCTGGTCCCCATGTATCAAAGCTACGTTGAGCAGGCGGCGGAGACTCTGCGGTATCAGTCGAGAGAGGCAGGCGAGGCTATCGGCATTGAGACAGAGCGCAACGGGTCAAGAGCACGCGGTGAACTGGTCGTGGGCCATCCAGCCGATGAAATAGCTCGCTACGCCGACGGCAACGACATGGACTTGATCATGATGGCCACTCACGGCCGTTCCGGTATTGGGCGATGGGCCATGGGCAGCGTTGCGGACAAGGTCCTTCACGCCTCCAGGGTCCCGGTGTGGCTCGTTAGAGCCGGGGTGGCCAACATGGTTGCCTACGACAAGTGGCCACAAAGGACGATTCTGGTCCCGCTGGACGGTTCAGAGGTGGCCGAATCGGTGCTCCCCCACGTGGAAGAGCTGGCCAGACAGCGCGACTCTGAGCTGGTGGACGTGGTCATTTTCCGAGTATGCGAATACGCCGCGGTCCCGGATGATGGCTCAAACGCCGAGCCTTCCGGCTGGGAAATCGGCTTGCGACGGGAGATATCCCAGGCCAGGCGGTCAGCGGAGAAGTATCTCGCCAGGATCGAGCAGCGTTTCACCGCCGCCCGTATTCGAGCGCGCTCAGATGTGCTCGTGGGGCAAGCGGCAGAAGCCATTGCCGACTACGCCAACGCCCAACAGTTCGGCCTCGTCGCCATGGCTACACACGGGCGCTCCGGCCTCAGCCGACTCGCCTTCGGCAGCGTCGCCGAGAAGGTCCTGCAAGGGCTCTCCTGTCCCCTCTTCCTCGTCAGGCCGGGCTAGCCCGGCCTGCCCGCTTGTGCACATTTCCCAAGCAGTCAGGCGCCTGAGGCTGCGCCCCAGCCTTCAGCTTCATCGGCTTCGCTTTCGCGCCTGACTGCCCGCCGAGGGTTGTCTTCTCGACGACGAACGCCGTTTGACAATGAGCACCGAGTACGGGGAAAACCTGGCGACCCTCTGCGCTACGCTGCCCAACAGGAAGCGCTCAATGCCTGTAAGGCCCTTGGCTCCAAGCACTATCAACTCCGGATTCAGCGTGGATGCGGCAAGGAGTATCTCCTCAGCCGGCTCCCCTTTCAGCACCATGGTGGACACACGATAGCCGCCTTCCTTGAACGGCTTCCTGGTCTCGTTAAGCAGCTTCTTGGCTTCTGTCTCTTCGGCCTGCTGCAGTTCAGCCAGGAGGTCTCGGTTCCTCTCCAGGTTCAGTGTTGGCGTCTTCATCCATGCCGCGATGCGGGACTCCAGGACAGCCAGCAGAAAGACCTCAGCCTTGGCCGTGAGTGGCAGCTCCAGCAGGTACTGTGCTGCCGCAGCGGAGTACTTGGACCCGTCAGTGGCGAGAAGCACTCGCCTGATGCTGGCGACCGGCTCTTTGGCCAGCAACACGCTGCAACCAGCGTACTTCATCACCTTATGCGCCACATCCCCGAGAGGGAAGCGTTCGGATTCGACATGTCCCCTGGCGCCGATTGCCACCAAATCAGCCTGCATGGCACATGCTGCCTTCAGGATCTCTTCGGCAGGCCTGCCCCAACACACACTGGTGCTCACCGTATAGCCGGGTGCCTTCAGGGTCTCGACCGGCTTCCGCAGCAAGCGAATCGCTCGCTGCTCTTCGGCTTTGTGTGACGTCACCCTCCCCGCTTCGGTCTGGGTCAATCTGTCGAGGGTAACCCCTCCCAGGAAGGTGTGCTGCGGCACGACCGTGACAACGTCGACCTCGGCCTGGGGCGGGAGTGGAAGAGCCATCAGCACCTTCGTCGCCATGTCCGAGTGCGGTGACCCATCGTAGGCAAGTAGCGTCTTCAACGACCTGTGTCCTCCCTTCTCCTCATACGCTCATCGCCGTCAGTGACGGCTTCGATGCCACAACTGCGGATCGGGTACCCCATTCAGGACGCAAATTCCTCCCGATGGGTGAAGCAATGCTATACCTGAGAACACCCAAATGCAAGCTCCAACAGCGCCGTCCTCAGCCCTAGAGCGAGTAGGAACCCGACCACAGTCCGGTGAAGAAACGACGCGCATTGGTCCCGAGCACCCGCGTATCGTATCCGCCCTCCTGCGTCACCAGTGTCGGGAAATGCAGCAGGCCGATCATTTCCCCCATCCCTTCGAAATCATCGGCCTCCAGGCTCCACGTTCCAGTGGGGTCCGCCTTCGCCGTGTCCAATCCCAGACACACGACGAGGAACGCCGGGTTGAATCTTGTCAGACGCTTCAGCACTCTCTGGAGAATCTGCCGGTAACGCTCACCATCCACATTCTCAGGCAGAGGAAGGTTCACATTATACCGTTCACCTCCCCACAGCCCCCTCTCATCCTCGAACCCGCTGAAATACGGGTAGGCGAAGTGCGGATGACCGTGAATGGAGATGGTGAGCACGTCAGAACGCTCATAGAAGATATTCTGTGTTCCGTTGCCATGGTGGAAGTCGATGTCCAGGACTGCCACCTTGCCATAGGTGCTCAGGTAGTTCGCCGCGATCGCCGCCGCATTCAAATAGCAGAAGCCGCCGAACGCCCGGCGTTCGGCATGGTGGCCGGGCGGGCGCACCAGGGCATAGGCCAGACGGTCGCCCTCCAGGATTCTGTGCGCACCAGTCAATGCACAATCGACCGCCCGCTTCGCTGCCAGGTAGGCGTTGCGGTTTATCGGCGTGAAGGTGTCAATGCAGTAGTACCCGGCACGGATCGGCAACTCCTTGGGAGGACGGGTGGCATTGCGAATCGGAAAAACGTACGGGTATATCGACCTCCCCACCTCCAGGTTGGCGCACACCCTCCTGAAGTAGTCTACGAACTGCGCATCGTGGACCGCCTTGATGTGTTTCTCGGGGAAATGGCGCGGCGTGATCCGGTGAAACAGGTCGGTGCGGTTGAGTTCATCGAGAATCGCCTCTATCCTCACCGGAGACTCCACGTAGCCAAGCTCCTCCACGTGGTGGATCCAGTGTCTGTCGTTGACCAGGAGGATAATCCGCTTGTCCAGAGGTACGCCGACCTTGATGGCGATTGGAGCCCGCTTCTTCACGTATCTCGGCGGTCTCAGACTGACCGGGTCGTCCTGGAACGATTCCACCACCATGTCGGTGTATTCACGCGGGCATACATCACCGTACTTGCGTTCCAGGATGGCACGGACTATCTGCCGCGCGTGGTCACGTTCGAGCTGTGTGTTCAAGCCCAGGTCGTCGTAGACCAGGTAGGGGGCGTTGCTCTCCCCGGGTTGCAGCGGCGTCTCATAGGCGGTATTCGCTATCGGCCGGGCACCATATCTCTCGTAGAAACGCAGGCGGGCGGCGTTCTGTTTCCTGACTCCAGCATCAGGCGACAGTTGCGGGTCGTCGGGCAGGCACTCGAAGAAAAGCCCCACGGTTTTCAGATAGAGTGCTTCGTCTCGAATCCTCTCGTACAGTGCCCCACCGATCCCCTGTCCCATTTCACCCTCGGCCGTGGAAATGAAATCTAAATAGCAGAACCTGAGAATAGGCTCGTGGAACAGGAAAGCGAGGCCTTTCATGTGCCCTTTCGAATCATCGGCGACGAAGAGGATTGAGCGAAAACGGTACTTGAGAGGATTGCGCAGTTGTGCAGGGAGCTTCGCTATGTCCTTCTTGGACAGCGCAGGGAACTGCACCCGCAGTATCCGCTGCGCTTCCGCTACTGCTTCCTTATTGCCCGGTGCAATATCGTCGTACACGCGACGAATGCGAAACATGGGTGGTACCTCACAATCCCTCTCACATCGGAGCGGTCACGTCCGTGGCTCGCTTCGCCCGCAGCAACGCTCCTTCAGACGGCCATTCCGCAACACAACCTCCCCGCCAATCATGCGCCGGTATCGAGCAGTGGGTCAACTCACTCTTCATCCACACAGCCTCTTCTGCAGGACCAGCCTGTCATCGTTGGGAGCGTAGAAGTCCGCGATGCGGCAGACAACCTCATAGCCGCGCGAGCGATGGAACCGCCTTGTCTTCTCATACTCGGGTTTCGACGACGTCTCTATCAGAGCCAGACGCCCGTTTGCCGCCCGCGCACTGTCCTCGGCGCGGGACAGAAGCGCACTTCCTATGCCCTGTCCCTGCCGCTTCGGGGCGACGGCCAGCCAGTATATGTCCCACGTCCCCTCGGTCAGCGGGACCGGCCCATAGCAGACGTAGCCCACAACGGACGAGCCCACTTCCGCCACTATCACGTGATAGCCCGATGCCTGCCCATCCGCCAGATACGCATCGAGCACCTCCTCGGCCACGACTACCTCGGCGGGCAGGAACTCTGAAATGGCCCTCAGGATTCTCATCAAAGCGGC
>Ga0180433_10003933_pt1 | contig 21285 bp, 8 predicted proteins | sample SS_ome_8_FD_132980 | JGI IMG/M metagenome (GOLD analysis project Ga0180433, IMG submission 132980) | Hypersaline lake sediment archaeal communities from the Salton Sea, California, USA - SS_1_D_1 metaG | ecosystem: Environmental > Aquatic > Non-marine Saline and Alkaline > Hypersaline > Sediment... | reverse complement strand
CCAGCCATCAATAAATGCTTGTGTTGCATTAATGTTCTCAAAGCGTGGTTTGTAATCTATATTGTTTTTGATGAATTCATGTATCTTGATGGCTTTTTCAAGATCATCATGATCTTTTGTGATGTTAAGTGTTAAATCCTTAAATGATCCTGGATTGATTAAGCTTCTAATACCAGAGTGGTCAATACTGCCTTGGCTAAAAATACTAATATAATTTGTTAAGTTATTGTTTGGTTTGAAATTAAGCTCTTCTTTAATTTCAGGAGTATTAGTAAAAGATAATAATAACAGCATTAATAATAATCCTCCTCCTAACTTCATGAGTAATTGCCTTCTTACTTGGACTTTTTAAGCTTTTTCTTTTGACTAGGGCTGATTTTTTTCTTTTTTAAATCATATTCGCTTTCATCTATTTCTTTTAAGGATTCTTTAATCTCATCAGCTTTTCTTAATTTATCCCTGATTCTTTTTTGTAAACTGCTGATTTTTCGCTGGATTTTTTTCTTACTTGTGACTAAATCACTTTTTTCTTCATCATATAAGTCAATGCTTTTTAGGATTAAGGGATATTCTTTTTGTATTTTTTTGTACTCTTCTAACTTTTTTTCATCAGTTATCTTTCTCTTCTTTAACCTGGTTAGTTTTGAATTAATTAGGTTTAACTCTTTAATTAACTCTTTAAGCTTGGCTTTTTGTTTTTTCTCTTCAGCTTGTAGTAATGATACTTTTGATTTAATCTTATCATGTTCTTCTTCCTTTTTCTTTTCAATCTCGCTAAGCTGTTCAATTATCTGTTTCTTTTTCTCATAGAATTCTTGTTCAACATCTGCAATAAGACTGTTTATTTTTTCCTCAACGCTCATTAATTTTTTTAGAATACGCTTGATTTATTAAAGGTTTTTATCTTGATTTATTCCTTAATTTTAATTGATCACTAGTCATTTTGTCTTTGCTTTTCTCAAGTCTTTTAATTGCTTTATCAAGTTCTTTGATTTTTGATTTTTCACTTCTTAGTTTAACTTTTATCCTGGCAAGAAGTGACTTAATTGTTGATTTTTCACCTTTTAATTTAAGTTTTTTCTTATCATAATCAGTTAGTTCATCTTTAATTATTGTTAACTCTTCTTCTAATTGTTTTATCTTATTTTCCTTTGTTAACTTCTTAAGTTTTAAGGAGTTTAAGCGCTTCATTATATTATCAAAGCTTTGTTCTAACCTATCCTTTAATTCAGTTAGGTTTGTTTGTTTATCCTCTAGTGTTTTAATCTTGTTATCCAACTTTTTAAACTCTTTTTTTCTTTTCTGCTCAAGAGTTTTAATCTTAGTTAGTATTTCTTTCTTTTTTTCAATAAACTCTTTTTCAACATTGCTTATTAATTTATCAATGTCACTGTCAACGCTCATTGTTTTTTGATAACCATTTTGTTAACTTAAACCTTTTTATTTAAACAAACACTCTCACTTATCATGCGTTTGATTAGTTTGCTCTTAATTGCTCTTTTATTTAATCCTGTTTTTTGCGCAGAACCAGCAGTAATATCCTTTCCTCAGGAAAACCAGTTGGTTACAACTGTTTCCGAGTTTGATGTTATTTCAGCAGGAGTTAACGCTTCTGTTGGTATGAGGGTGGTTGGCCAAGCCACTGGTTTAACAATTACTGTTAAAGGCGGGATTCTAGACTTGTATGATATAACTCTTATTCATGATGATGTGCCTCAATCAATTAATTACACTTTATTTAGGGGCAGTGATTATTACATGTTTAAGCCAAGTGTTGAATTAGTTAATGGTGATGAAGTAATTATTGATTTTAAAGCAATTCTTGGTTTTGGCACTCATGACATCATTGTTGAGTTTGACTCAGCTGAGTCAAGCCATACTATTGAGTCAGGGGTTAGGATTGAACAAGGTTTTAAACCATTGGTTGTTAACCAGTCTGATTGGATTCAAGGCAGTGCTTTGATTGGTCGTCCAGTTCCTTGGATTTCAATTGTTGACGTATTTAATATTAATGAGTTTGGTCATGAATCCTTAGTTAATGTTTCATTACTGCCTGACTCTTCTAATATTAGGGTTAATGATCAATTAATTGACTTTTCCATTAATGGCTTGAACGCTTACTGGAGGGCTAGCTTGGTTTCTCAGGAGTCTAAGCGTTATGCTGTTACTGCCCAGACCCCGCCTGTTATTAAAGAGTCTCAGACTATTTCTTTGCTTGAGACAAGTGGCGATGATTATTTAATCAGGACTAATCTTACTTTTGTTAATTTAGCGCTTATTGATTATTCTGATGTTTCTTATGATTTTAATATTCGTTTTAATAATATTGTTAATGTTTCATGTAATCAATGTAATTGGTTTGAGATTAATGATTTTCTTAGAGTAAGTTTTCCTTTAATTAATGATTCTTCACAAGTTAATTTAGTGATTGATTATTGGGACAAGCCTCCGTTATTTACTTTATTACCTAATGCCAGGGGGTTTGATCAGGATTCAGTAATTAAGCTTGATTTATTTTTAGTTCCTAATCAATTAATTGAAGGGTTTAATTTGGAATTAGAAGTTTTGGCCCCTAATGGTGAACTGGTTTTTGCTGACTTGCTTAGTTTTGATGGCTTAAGCCCAACAGATGTTTTCAATCATTCGTTGAATTTCTCAATTAATAATGCGCCTTCAGGCAATTACACTATTAATGCTAATAGTAGGGTGGGTTTAGAAGTTATTGCTTTAGCCAGTGAATGGTTTGTTGTCTCCCCTTCTGAGTCATTGGTTGATGAATTAGCACTTATTTTAACAGTAATAATTATCTTTTTAGTAATAGTTAGATTAAGGTTTCATAATTAATTTCTTGGCAACCACAAACTTGTTCTAGGTTGGTTGTGCATTCCTTAATTCTTGAGCCTGAGGTTATATATATTATATAATATGTAATATTATCCTTTTCAAAACTCATGGCATTACTTATTGTTGTGTTAAAGAGGTTATTAAATAATTCAACACTAACATCTGTTAATTCTGGCTTGTTTAGTGCAACCCATGAAGGCTGGGGGCACACTTCAATTACTGAGTAACCAGTAATGTTTCCTGAAAACATTAATGATAAGCCTATTATTAGTAACCCTATTATGATCAATACTTTCATTAAGAAGTCTTTAAGTTTCTTGTTTTAAATAAGTTTGTCTTCAGGAACCTTTAAATATTACTTAATATTAAATTAGTTTAATGAGGAGGAATCTTTTATTAATTGCATCATTATTAATCATAAGTTGTTCTTTAGCTTATGGCGGACCTATTGTTTATTTAACTGAAGAGATTACTTCTTCCTATACCTCTAATGGTACTCTTATTAGTAATGTTTCTCGAGGTCATGTTGATGTTGGCGTGCCTAATACTTGTGATGTATTGCAGTATATTAGGGTTAACTTAACTGGCAATACTTCAGCCACTAATCTTGTTAGTAATGTTACTTATCATGCTGTTGCTGCAAGCCCTAATTATTCATATGAGAAGACTCGTCTTTTCCATAATACTACTGTTAGTGATATGGAGTTGTATTATGAAATATTAGATGGTGGTAATGCTTCTCCTGCTTTTAATGCTACTATGGCTGTTTCTAATCATGCTGGCGGCCCGGACTTGTATAGTAATGATAATATTTGGGATCATTATAGTGGCACTTACCCTACTAGTGTTAATATTATGAATTTCACGTTGAATATCACTAATCCTAGTTCTTGGATGAATCTTGTTGGTGTTAATGTTACTCTTGTGTTCCGTAAGGATACTGGTCCTGGTGCTGGTGACTCAGTTAATATTACTACGGCTCCTACTTTCTCATCTGGTTCTGGTTATAGTGTAGATAGTGATTCTGATGGTTTTAATGAGAGTGTTTACTGGACTGGCACTTTTACTCCTGGAATGGTTCTACAGATTAATTTTAATGGCACCATGGCTGAGGGCATTAACTTTGCTAACACTACTATGGATATTAACATTAATGGTATGAACTCTAATACTTATGGCGCTCGTGTTGAATACTTTAATGACACTGCGGCTATTACTGGTTTAACTATTGCTAGTCGTTTTGCTCGTGGCCCTGTGCTTAATGGCATTGACATGTCCCCTTCTGTTTCTGGTTGGAAGGTTAGGAGTTTCTTTGAGAATATTGCTTGTGATAATGTGTCACCTACTTTGGTGTATAATGTTACTGAGGGCAGGCTTTACAGGGTTAATGGCACTACTGGCACGCCTAACGCGACTGCTGATTACTCTTTTACCCCAACTGTTGATTGGGATCAAATAACTGTTGGCCAGCGTAAGTATAGTGATCAATGGGTTGATTATAATGGTTCTGAGAAACCTTATTATACTGCCTTTTTTGACTGGAATGTTTTATGGAATGAAACTAACTCTTATAATTTTACTAGTGTGTTGAATACATCGGTTGTTTTCCCTACGCTTCACGTGAATGATATTTGTTTAGCTAAGACTTATACTGGAGTACTTCCACCTAACACTGAGAACGCCACGGTTACCCTTCATGACCGGCTTACTTATTGTGGTTCTGCTGCTATTGATATTGACCGGGTTCAGATTAATTCAACAATCCCTCATTTGCTTGATAATGGCACGCCTGATGGCTTGTTTAGGATTAATTCTTCATCATTTACTGTAGTTTACCGTAATAGTACTGGTACTTATCCAATTAATATCTCTAGTCCTACAGTTAATATTACGTGGATGGATCCAACCACTACAAGTGATGGTTATGTTTACTTGAATATTAGTGATATCCCTACTACTCAGTTAGTTCAGGGTAATACTATTGACATGAACTTAACTCTTGGTGATTATATTGAGTTATCTTATGGTTTGCTTAGTAATAGTACTATGGAGGTTGGTTATAATTTTACTTTTACTGGTAATGGTACTGGCTGGTCACCTACGCCTGATAAGGAGTACTTCCCTAACTTAACTATTCCTGTTACGCCTAAGCGTTTAACTGCTTTTAAGCAATTAATTGCTCTTGACCCTAATAATCCAACTTTGATTAATGTTACAATCCAGATTGATGTTACTGATGCTTCAGTTGGTGGTACAGGTATTTCTGGCATTAAATTCTCTGATTATGTGCCTAATGGAACTGACTTCACCAATAGCACTCCAATCTACGTGCAATTTTATAATATGAGTTCTAATGCTTGGGAAACTTGGACTAAGACTGTTGAGTATAATCAGACTCTGCTTGCATGGATTACTTTAAATGATGGTTTGCCTGCTCAAGCTTGGGAGTACACTAATGCAACTAATAGTACTGGTTGGGTTATGCATGATAATGAGACTTTGATCTTTAATTACCAGATGAATGTCACAGACCCTAGGGTTTACACTTTGCCTGCTGAAATAGCTGCTTTTGACCCGGATACTGGTATTAATCTTGGAACCACTGTTTATGCTTACATTACTGTTACTATTCCTGAGGACTTGATTGATCCTGAAATTGTTGAGGGTGATTTAACTCTTGCTAAATTCATTACTGTTGGCAGGCCTGCTGAATGGTTAAAGACTTTTGAAGTGTATAACCCTAATATGGGTCGGTTGCCGGCTACTTTTGAAACAAGGTTATTCCCTGATACTGTTAACGCTTATGTTGTCTATACTGATGAGCAGGGTAATGAGCGTCGCGAGGACATTGAATTATTTAAGAGGGATGGCGATACTTATGGTTCTTGGAGCACTACTTTGTTGCCTTTTGAGACTAGAAGTTATTATGTTAAAGTGTTAACACCAGCTGTTGTTAGTGTTAATCGTGAGATCTCTGTTCTTGAGAAATTAACTGATGATACTGTTAAATTAAGGTTGGATGTTGACTTAAAGAATCTTGCGCTTGAGGATTACCCTCAGGTTAGGTTATACTTGCCGATTAGGAGTGATCAAGTGTTGACTGCTACTGATTCATTAGGTAATGATTTAGATTTTAGTGGCGTGACTGCTGCTTTTATCTTGGATGATTTTGAATCTCTTGAGGCTAGGAGCGTGACTGTTGACTTCCAGGAGAGTTATCCTATTGTTATAGTTACTCCTGATAGAGAGGAGTACTTGATAGATGGTAATGTGTCACTTGATATTAGGATTATTAATGGTGGTGAATCTGTTGATAATCCTTACTTAGAGACTGAGGTTTACTCTCCTTATGAGGACACTATTTACTCTAATATTAGGTCTATTAATGGTATAGCTGCTGTTGCAATGTCTGATGAGCAAGAGTCATTTAATATTCCTGTTGGAGCACCTACTGGTATGTACTTGGCTAGTGTGCGTTTTAGGGAGGACTTTAATGTTATTAGTACAGGTGACGCTTCATTTAGGGTTATTGGTGGCGGGTCTTTTAGCGCGATTGGTTCATTGATAGTGCTTGCTGCTTGTGCTGGCCTTGTGTATTTTGTTTTCAGGAAGTATAAAGAGGTTAAACAATAATGGTTTATGTTTTTGGCTTAAATGTTCCTTTACTTGAGTTATTGGTTATTTTTGCTATAGCAGTAGTGGTTTACTTGGTTCTTTTGGAGGTTCAGTTCAGGAAGGTTGTTAAGATTGTTAATAAACTGGATGTTGAGGAAAAGGAGATTGAGGAGGAGCGTAAGTTCCTTGAGCGTGCTTCTAGCAAATTAAAGGGTTTGACTCGTAAGAAGCGTAAAAAGAAAAAGGCTTAAAAACCTGCAGAGTACATTCTAATTCATGAAGTGGGAGTTTATTGGGTTAACAGCGTTAGTCTTGTTATTAGTTTACTTTTTATCTTCTGGGCCTAGTATTGTTGGTTTTGCTGTTTTAAATGATGTTCCTTCTTTTATTCCTAGTGATGCTCGTAATCTTCGGATTGTTAGTGATGATTTTAGTCATTCTTATGAGTATGAGAGTGGTGGTGAATGGCATAAGGCTGTCTTGCTTGTTAAGGGTGAGGGGGTTAATTGCGTTAATGTTTCTGAATCTATTAATGATTTAAGGTTTTACCAGTTCATTAATGGTGAGCGGGTTGATGTTACTGATAATGAGTCTTATGGTGTTGAATTTTTTGATCAGGACTTTAATGGCTTAACTGATAGTGTTTGTTGGCGTGTTCCTTAAAGTTTTTATTAGGTAAAAGCTTATTTTATTAGGTGAAGCGTTTAATTTTCCTGATATTAATCATTGGTTGTGTTCAGCCTGGGGTTCAGCGTCCTAATAAGAACTTGTATGTTATTGACGTGCCTGGCTTATCTCTTGTTGATTCAAGGTCTTTTGCTAGTAGTGAGGTTTTTAGTAATGATTCTTGTTTTAAGCATGACTCTGTGATTCTTTACTTTTCTGAATTAGTTGTTGAGAGTGATGAGTTAGTTCCTTCAACTCAAGGTAATTATGTTGTTCAATTATTCTTTAATGAGTCTCGCACTTCTTGTCTTCATGGTTTTGTTCAAGAAGGGGGTGTTTATTTTAGGTCTAACTTAACTGACCAGTACGCTTGGTTTTGGCCTGGTGGTTTAGTTATTGTTGAGGGCACTTTTGCTGATCTTGGGGGTGAAGAGTATAATGAGACTTTACTTCAAGCTCTCTTATCAGGATATCAGTCTTTTTTGTCATAGAAAAGTTTAAAAATTAGTGTTGTGCCGTTTCAATTATATAATATACATTTAGAAACTATTATATAAAGAAAAATAATGTAATGTTATATAGGAAAAAAGCCCTTGGGGAGGGGGTCTAGATTTGAAAAAGAGTTTACGTAAACTGAAAAAGAAGTATCCAAGCCAGATTATAGGCTTTGTAATTGTTATTTTTCTACTAATGGGTCTTGGTTTCCATTTAGGGATTAATGTTTTTACAGGGTTTTACTTTTTAGAAGAGCAGACGCTTTATGATGATTCTGTTGCCTGGGTTTTAAATAATTATGAATTAATGAATTGGTCACCTGTTGGTGTTGGCAATTTAACAAGTGTTAACTTTACTGGCACGGTTAATGGCTCGGCTACTATTAAGTTATTGGCTGGTGGTGAGGAATTAACTGTTTTTGATGCGGCTAGTCTTGATAATGGCACGCCTGATAATGTTAGCCCGGTTAGTTTTGACATGTTTTGTGTTGAGCCTTGTTCTTTTGAATATGAGGCTCCTTATCAGTTAGAGTTTGTTCTTGGTGAAGGTGTTGAGTTAGTAATTAGTGAATTGCATTATTCACTGAATAGGTCTTTTGAAGTGGTTGAATCAGTTGTTTCTAACTTACCTGCTAACTTTGTGGCTCGCTTAAACAATGATTTAGATGTTGATGTTTCACTTTCTGCTCAGACAGGTGTTAAGGATGTTTTAATCTCTAAGTTGGTTAATGCTTCAGCCAGGCTTAGTGTTAATTTTAGCGAAGGTGATGTTAACCTTGATGATTTAGTTTCTGATGTTGATTTATTGCTTGGTAAATCTGTTGTTCATATGGATTCCTGGCCTGAACAAATTAAGCGGGTTGACTTATTAGTTCCTGTAGTTTCTGGTTCTGGTGAAGTTTATGTTTGCCCTGATATAATGGATTTAGGTAATGTTTCACCTAGTTGTTCTCAAAAAACCACTCTTGGTTTAAGCGAGTCAGTTAATGGTATGAATTTATCTTTAACAACAATTAATGGTACTAATTATTATTTAGTGACTAATATTACTGGTACTGGTGGTGGTGAAGGAAACCCTCCTTACTTAACTAATGGTAATGTCAGCCCTGAGTCAGGCACTTCATCAACAATTTTTACTTTTAACGTGACTTATAATGATGCTGAGAATGATGAGCCAAGTTTTGTTTACCTTGAACTTGATGGCTTTAATTATTCAATGAGTGAGGTTGACCCTTCTGACTCTGATTATGATGATGGCAAGGACTATTATTATAGTGACACTGTTAGCCGAGGGGATTATTCTTTCTTATTCCATACTGCTGATATTGCAAGCGTGGGCAACAACTCCGAAAGTTATGATTTGAATGTTTCTAATAGTGTTCCAGTAATTAGCTCAGTCGTGCTTAATGGTTCAAGCGTTTATAACTTAACTATTGATAACATTACTGTAACCCCATTTTATAATGATGTTGATGCTGATGAAATCTCATCTGTTTATGTTTGGTATAAGAATGGTTCCCCAGTTACTTTGTTTGATATGCCTTTCCTGGCTGGCTCAACTTCTGGCAATGAGACTGTTAATGGCTCTACTCGTGATTATTCGCCTTTAGGGGCTAATGGCACGGTTATTAATGCTACTTGGCTTGACATTGGTGCTTACCAATTTGATGGTTATTGGGATTATATTGACTTAGCTAATGATGTGCAACAAACTACTAATTTATCTTTTGATTTTTCTATTGAAGCTTGGGTTAGGGTTAATGCTTCTTCTGGTTTCCAGACTATTATTGGCAAGTTTGATTACACGCCTGGTATGGGCTCTTATGCTCTTCAAGTGGCTAATGCTGGCAGTTATTGTACTGTTAATAATAGTGCTTATGCCCGGATTAGTGCTTATGGCGTGACTGAAATGGTTGCTTTATGTGGCGTGACTGAGATTGCTGATGGCGAGTGGCATCACATTATTGTTACAATGGATCGTGATTCAGCAACCGGCGGCAAACTCTACGTTGACGGCTCTCTTGAAGCTACTGAGGACATTACTGCTCAGGCTGGATCACTTTACTCTGATTCACGTTTAGTTATTGGCGCAACTCATGACCCATTGCTTAGCCCTTATTATAGTCAATTCCTTAATGGAACAATTGATTCAATCCGAGTGTATAATTACTCATTGTCTGAAGCTCAAGTAATTAATTTGTATAATAATGGCTTAGACACTATTGTTAATGATGACACTATTGAAGGTGATGTATGGCAGTCTTGCGTAACGCTTAACGATGGCTTTAATGACAGTAGTGAGTCTTGCAGTAATGAGTTATTGATTGGTGGTGACTCGCCAATAACTTATTGTGGTGGCGAGTACTCTGGTGGTGACTGGCTCGTTAATTCTTCAATTAATTGCAGTGATGAAGTGATTCCTGTGACTGGTTCAATAACTATTATTAATGAGGCTGAGATTCCAACGCTCGAGTTTATTAGTAATGCTGCAGCTGCTTATGACTTGAGTAATAATGAGACAGTGATCTTGGCTGAAGTGCCTGACTTGGATAACGCGACCCCTGCTGAGTACACTAGTGATTGGGATTCGTCTAGTGGTGAATTCTATATTGCTATGAATGGGTCAACTAACCGTCTTCAAGTGTGGCTTAGCGGTGAAGAATATCTTTATGCTTTTGATGTTGATGATAATTCAAGTACTGGTCCTGACTTAGGGGCTGATTTTGTGGGCACAGAATTATTAATTGGTTATTATCAAGGTTCTTATGGTGTTTATTGCTGGAATGAATCTGACCCTAATTACGCGACTCTTGTGCCTAGTGGCGGAGAGTGTAATAGTACTTATTATGAGAGTATTACTGTGCCGACAACCGTGTATTATATTAATGATAGTTCTAGTGCAGAGTTTGTACTTGACGTTGATGGCTCGTGGACTGATAAGCCTAGCTATAAGCTAGTTGCTGGCCAGCCTTACTCTAACTTTACTAAGTTTAAGAATTCTGCGCCAGATACTGGCGGGCTTGGCAATTTAACCTTAAGTAACGTCACTTTAGAAATTTCTGATGACCTTAATGTTACGGCTAACTCAATTCTTGATGTGCAGGATTCAGTTATTGAATTCCAATTAACTGGTAATGGCACTTCTAATTTAACGTTCAGTGATAACAGTAATGTGTCAATTAGTTTCAGTGAGTTAAGAAGCAGTGATGATGAGTATTTCTGGGGCTTGTATGTTGGTAATGCTAATTTTATTTTAAGCAGTAATCACATTTCAAATAATGGTGTTGAAGGCTACCCTTATGATAATAGTCTTGATGGCAGCCAGCAAGGCTTAATCTTTAATAATACTTTCATTAATTGCAGTCCTGACACTAATGGTTGCCTTTACGCTAATGAGGATTGCTCTGGCTTGAACATTAGTGATAATTACTTTAATGGTTCATTGCAAATGTATTGGGCTAGTAATTCAGTTATAGCTTATAACGAGTTTGATAGCCCTCTTTACCTTAATTTTCCGTCAATTAATAATAATATTACTGGCAATACTTTTAATGATATCTTGAGCTTATGTTCTTGGGATGGGAGTGATGGCTCTTATGGTAACTTCATTAGGAATAATGAGTTCCTTTCTACTTCATCTGAAGTAATTCATGATGAGAATTCAAGTACTGCTAACACTTTTATTTATGATAATGATTATGGTAGGGTCACTTGGCCTGATAAGGTTAACCTTACTTTGAACACTAACTTAACTATTGATTATAATCTGGCGATTCAAGAAAATTATATTAATTTAAATGACAGTGAGTATTTAACTAATCTTAACTCCTCGGCAATGCTTGAATTCTATGGTCTTGATTATGTTGCAACGCCTTACTTGTTAAGGAATGGTGTTCGTTGTGATACAACTGATGACTGCAACGTGTCTTATGTTGGTGGAATTGTTTACGCTAATGTTAGTGGTTTTAGTAATTACACTACTCAAGCGCCACTGGTTTGCGGCACTACTATTGATTCCAGCTTGACGTTGCAGGGTGATTTAACTAACTCGACTGGTGGTGATTTATGTGAGGGTAATGGCTTGAATATTATTGCTGATGACTTAATTATTGATTGTGATGGTTACTCAATTACTGGTTCAGGTAGTGGTTATGGCGTTAACGTGACGGGTTTTAATAATGTGACAATTGAGAATTGTGAGCTTGATGGCTTCCAGTTCGGGGTATTATTGAATAATAGTATTGAGAGCACGATTCAGTATGTTAATTCAACTAATAGTAATTATGGTTTCTACTTGCTTAACTCAAGCAATAGCACTATTGAGCATAATAAATTGTTTAATGTTTCTAATTCAGGCTTCTTTATTTCAACTGACTCTGATGAAGCTAGTTTAGAGTATAACTATGCTGAGAATTGCTCTAATGGCTTTTACTTAATGAATAATCTTAATGCTTCAATGCTTAATAACCAGGCAACTGATTGTAATATTGGTTTTCATCTTGACGGTGCTAATAACTCTTATATTAAATTCTCCGCTGCTGAAAATAGTGCTGTTTATGGTTTCTACGCTAATGGAGGGTTTAATAATGATTTAATATCTTGTAATGCCACTAATAATGGTTTTTATGGTTTCTACTTGCTTAACTCAGTGTGGAACCAGCTTGATTATATTGAATCAACTGGCAGTGGCTGGGCTGGCGTGATGGTTTATGATAGTAACACTAGTGGCAACGAATGGCATGTGTATAATAACACTAATTATGATTTAAGATTTAAGGCAACTAGTGAGCCTGTTGTTTTGGCTTTAAATGGATTACTTATTGATCGAGCTCAGGGGGATTTCACTGATTTCACTAATTTAACTATTAGTGATGTAATTGAAGCAGATACTCAGTATAGTATTAAGTGGTCTACTAACAGCACCTCGCTTCCCGCTAATTACTTGTCATTTAATGACAAGTTTGTTAATATTAGCAGTGTTAATGATTCAATTTCTGTTGACTTTGTTAGTTTTAGTTGGTCTGATGATGAATTAGATGGTTTTTATGAGCCCGGCCTTAATTTATGGATGTATAATGGTTCTTGGACTTTACTGAATGATTCGGCTGATGAGTTTGGGAATGCTTTATCCATCTCTGATTTTAATCCTTCATCAATTTATGGTATTTTGCAAGAGCCTTGCATTGATGCTGACTCTGATGGGGTTAATGCGACGGTTTACCCTGACGGTACTTGTGGCTTGTACCCTGACTGTAATGATAGTGACGCGACTGTGTTCCCACCAATTAGTGATACTTACTTAAGCATTGAGGATGGGGAATACACTCTTTGTTCAGGAACTTATTACTTTAATGCTACTGTTGAGGAGGATGTTTTATTTGGTGTTAATAATAATGGGATAATGCTTGATTGTAATGAAGCTAGCATTATTAGTAATGGTTTGGGCATTTTTGTTGAAGTTGAAGACTATAATTTTACAATAACTAATTGTAATATTAGTGGTTTTTCTAAAGGAGTTTATGATTATGGTAATTCTCATTTAACTGTTTATGATAATATATTTAGTGATTGTTACATTGGTGTTGATGCAGAATACTCTAGTTATCATTCAATTTTTGATAACACGTTTAACAATATTGGTTATGGTGTTGATTTTGACCACATGTATAATTCAACAATTTATGATAATGAGTTGAGCGGTGGATTCATGGGTTATTATGCTTCTAACCAGCACTTGAATTATAGTGGTACAGTATTTGATGATGATTCTAATGTTACTGCTTTTGTTCCTAGTGATGTTTTTGAGAATGACCGTTCAACTTGTGATGTTGATAGTGATGATTATTATGTTGGTTCTTGTGGTTTTGACGGCACTGAGGACTTGTCAGTAATACTTAATGACTTATCATCGCTTGGTTTTGGCGGCAACTTAACGGTTATAATGAATATTGAAGCACCTAATTGCTCTGTAGCTAATGAATGGTGGGACACTAACCTTCAGAGTATGGGCATGCCTCCTGGCAGTTACCCGCCTTGTCATTACGCTTGCGTGCTCTACACTGCTAATGGTGAGGGGGATGATTACACGCTTAATGAATCCTGTTATAATGAAATCGTTAATGTTAGTGAGGGCCTCACATACCCGCCTTACATTGATTACAAAGAGGGTTCAGCTGTTGGTTTTAACTTAACTCATTCAGCAAATAATCTTGTATTTAATAATTTCATTAACATGACTAATCCTGTTATTGATGATAATAGTGGCAATTTTTCAGATTATAAAGCGACTTTTAGTCCAATAACTGCTGACGGAGTTGATTACTTAGGGGTTATAGGCTCAATTAACTTCACTTTATTCTCTTATAATTCTTATGAAGGTCAGTTTGGGGCAGGTGATTCTATTACTTATGATGGTCAGGAATTAACTTCAAGTGATTTTGACTCAACCAGTGATTTTGGTTTGTTCGTGGCCTCATTTAATTATGGTGGAACTGATTATAACCTGACTTTTTATTTTGATGCTAATGAATTTGAGTTTAGTTCTTGCAGTGATGTTGATGATAATTATTATAATGTTGATGACTTTGAGTGCCGTGCTTTCTGCGATAATGTCTTCACGTCTAATGGTGAGGGCAGTAATCACACTTTTGATGATTCCTGTTTTAATGCTAACTTTAACGTGACTGAGGGTTTCACTTACCCGCCAAACCTTTATATTGAGACTAGTAATGTTTCACCTAACTGGTATAACACCACTTTAAATGAGAGTATCAACATTATTGGCGGCAACTTGACTGGCGGTAATTATTATAGTGATTACTTTGGTCTTGATGAGGGCGGTGACGGCATTGGCGACACGCCTTATAACATAACACTTGTTGCGCGCGATTATCTGCCTTTAACTGATAACACCACCATCTGTTTTGACCTTGATAATGATGGTTTTGGTGGGGGTGGTAATTTATCTGCTTGCACTTACCCTGGATTATTGGATTGTGATGATGGTGATAATTACACTTTCCCAGCAGTAGTTGATTTTGAATTATCAGAGTTTAATACTACATATAATATTTGCCCTGGCACTTATTATCTTAATAACTCTGAAGATGAGGTTTTTTACATAGAGAGCTCTTATATTACTTTGGATTGTAATGGGGCTGAATTCATTGGTCCTGGTTCTGAAACGTTATTTTACATAACTTCGGAGAACGCTACAATTAGGAATTGCGTGATTAACAATTACGCCACTGTTATTGATCTATCATCTGCCGGCAGTTCAATGATTTATAATAATAACATATCTAATTGTGATTCTGGCTTTGATTTTGAGGAAAGTGGCCATCTGGAAGTGTATAATAACATTATTAACTCAACTGTTAACTCAATAAGTCTAAGCGAAATTGATGACTCTGAATTCTATGATAACAAGATTATTGGCGAAGTAAATGGTTATTATGCTTCTAATCAGTACTTGAATTATAGTGGCACAATATTTGATGATCAGGGTGAGTATACTTACTTTGTTCCTAATAATATTTTTGCTAGTGGGGCAGATACTTGTGAAATTGAAGAGGATGGTGACTCGCTTGGGGCTTGCGGTGTTAATGGCACGAGCAATATCTCTGTAATATTAAATGACTTATCGCCTTTTGATTTTGGTTATAACGCCACGATACTAATTGATATTGAAGCACCTAGTTGCACTGAAGCTGATGCTTGGTGGACTGATAATGTTGGGGCAGCCCCGCCTTGTTATTATGCTTGCGTGCTCTACATTGCTAATGGTGCTGGCGAGAGTTTCACGCTTAATGAGTCCTGTTATAACGAATTAGTTAATGTTAGTGCTGGCCTTACTTATCCACCTTACCTTAATTATGGACCGCTTGACACTTACGGTTTTACAATAGAGCATTCTGAGGATAATGAAATCTATAATAACTTGATTAATGCCACTATCCCTGTAGTTGATGATAATAATGGCACGTTCACTGATTACTTTGCTTCAGTCAGCCCGGTAACTGTTGATGGAGTTAACTACTTGGGTGTTTCATGGGTTAACTTATCATTCTTCTTGTATAACTCTTATGAGGGTGGTTTCGGAGCTGGTGACCCAGTATTATATGATGGTTATGCAATGAATCGCAATGATTTTGACCCAACTCATGATTTTGGCTTATTTGTTATCTCTTTTGATTCTGATGGTGATATCTGGAATTGGACTACTTATTTTGACTCAACTAATATTGAGCTTAGCTCTTGTGATGATGTTATATCTGAACTTTATGATATGAATGACCTTGAATGTCATGCTTTTTGTCCTAGCGTGTTAATCTCTAATGGTGCTGGTGAGAGTTATACTTTTAATGAGTCCTGTTTTAACTCGACTTTTAATATTACTGAGGGCTTCACTTACCCGCCTTATCTTGATTTTAGTGAGTATGAGGTTGACCTTAATTATTACAATGGCCCGATGAGTAATGAGACTAATATTATTGGCGGTCCGAACACTGGTGGTAATTATTATAGTGATTACTTGGGTGTTGATTATAATTTTGACGGCTTGGGTGACGTGCCAAACCATTATGACATTACTAATGAGGCGGGCGTGACTGTCTCGGTTGACCCGTTCCCATTAACTAATAACCAGTCAGGTCCAGGTTATTGCGAGGGAGCTTATAGTGGTAATGGCGATTGGATAATTAATTCTTCAGTTAATTGTACCACTGAAAATATATGGGTTAATGGTTCAATAATCATTAATGATGAGTCAGAAACTGAATCATTATTTTTTGATGAATCAAATAGCGCTGCTTATGACTTGAGCAATAATGAAACAGTGATCTTGGCTGAAATCCCTGACTTGGATAACGCGACTCCTAGTCAATACACTAGTGATTGGGACCTTGATGCTGGTCAGGAATTCTATGTTGCAATGAATGAGTCAACTAACCGGCTTAAATTATGGGTTACTGGCGAAGATCATCTTTACATTTTTGATGTTGATGATAATTCAAGCAGTGGTGTTGACGTGGGGGCTGACTTTATTGGCACTGAATTAATTATTGGTTATTATGATGGGGTTTATGGTGTTTATTGCTGGAACATTTCTGACCCTGATTACTTTACTTTAGTGCCTAATGGTGGTGAGTGCAATAGTGATTATCATGAGGATATTACTGTGCCAATAACAGTGTATTATAATAATAGTGATTCTGCAATTGAAGCAGTGCTTGATGTTAGTGGTTCATGGCTTGATAAATCAGTTTATAAAGCAACTTATGGACAGTCAGGTTATGAATACACTAAATTCAAGAATTCGCCTTTAATCTCTGGCGGCCGCGGTGAATTAAACTATTATGGCGGTTTCTTATTCTTATCAAATAACTTAACTGTTAATCCAGGAGCAAGCCTTAACTTTGACACTGGACTACTGGCTTTGAATGGCACAACTAATGGCAGTAATAACTTGTTGTTTGAGGATTACTCAATTATTAACATTAATGGCAGTATCTTGATTGGCGGCTCATCTCATTATTGGGGCTGGCAAGTTAATACTGGTGATGTTAACATAACTAATAATATGATCTTAACTAATGGCTGGATTAGTGATGGTTATGATAACGTGTTTAGTGGTGACGGCGGCTTAATCTATAATAACTGGTTTAGTAATTGTTTAAGAACTAATGATGGTGACGCCTGCATTTACGTAGATTCAAGTGCCAGTAACATTAATATTAGCTCAAACAGGTTCCCTAGTAGTGGCAAGAAGAATCTGGCTGTTTACTCTAATGGTTCAATATATGTTGGTAATAATACTTTCAGGAACATGGTTGACTTTGATGGAGTGCATAATGCAACAATTATTGGCAATGTTTTCTCTAATGATGCTCAATTATTATTAAATGAGAATCACGGTGCGCCAAGCAATAACTTGCTTAAGAATAACGTTTTTGATGAAGCAGAATTAATTGATGGTGGCTCTGGCTTAAACTCAATGGTTTACGAGAATGATTACGCTAAGGTTGAATGGCTTGATAAATCAAATCTTTCATTAAGTGTTGATTTTAGTATTGGGACTAACCTTTACCTTGAAGATGAGTCAATAACTCTGGCTGACCTTGAAGCTTTAAGCAATTTGAATTCCTCGGCCAGCCTAACGTTCTATAATGTCTATTACGAGTCTGCTGAGTTATTGAAGGATGACGTGCGTTGCGATGACACTGACGAGTGTAACATGACACTTACTTTCGGAACCTTGTACGCTAATGTTAGTGGTTTTAGTAATTACTCGATTAATGGCTCGCCGTTTGATTATGATTGCGGTGGCACGGTTAATATAAGCAGTGTCTTAACTGATGACTTGGTTGAGTGCAGCGGCACTGGCTTAAGCATTGTTGAGGATAACGTGGTGCTTGACTGTAATGGTTATTACATTAGTGGCTTGAACGAGAGTTATGGAATCAACATCACTGGTTTTGAGAACGTTACTATCAGGAATTGCAATATCTCTGGTTTTGAACAGGGAATTCACATATTTGATTCTTCAGGAGATTACTTGTTTAATAATACTTTAAGTAATAATTCATATGGTTCATACTTAAGCGGTTCTTCAAGCAGTAATAACATCACTAATAACTTTATTGCTAATAACTCTATTAACGGTGTTTATCTGAATAATAACTCTAATACCTTGATTAGCGGGAACGAGATTACTTCCAGCGGTGACCGAAGCATTAGGGTTTATTATAGTAATTCAACAACTATTATTAATAATTTAATTAATGGTGCAGGGCTTGAAGGCGTGTACCTTAATCAATCCCATACTATTAATTTAAGTGATAATAACATTACTAACACCCCTAGTGATGACGGCGTATTCATTATAGTCTCGAGCAGCTTATGGTTTGTTAATAACAATATTACAGATACTGGTTTTGATGCGTTGGACATTAATAATTTGAGCAATGGCTATATATTCAATAATGACTTCACTAATATCGGGCTTAACGGCACTGGCCTTGGCTTTAGGGGCGGCTCCTGCGATGGCTTGAATATTAGTGATTTAAGGATTACTTATGCTGATGCTGGTATTGGGGCCAGCGGCTTAAGTAATTCTAGTCTTAGCACTAACATAATTTATCACGTGTCTAATGGTTTCTACTTTAACAATAATGCCTGGGGTAATAATTTTGTTAACAACGAAGTGTATAATGCTACTAGTGCGGGTTTTTACTTGGAGTCAAGCCCTAACAACTCTTTTGTTAATAATAATATCACGACTATTAGTCAGGGTGCTGAAGGATTCTACTTGTACAGGAATTCAAGCAATAATGTATTAATTAATAATAACGTGACTACTTATGGTTCTGGTGCAACAGCGATTTATGCTCATAACTTGACTGGCTTGAACCTTACTGGTTCACGCGTTACAGCTGTAATGCATGACTCTCATGGCATTAACTTAAGAAGCGTTAATGATAGTTTTGTTATTAACAATGACTTAGCGACTTTGAAGAATGACTCTCATGCCTTGTTAATTAATGAGTCTTATAGTAATGAATTAATTAATAATGTATTAACCACTTATAATGAGACTTCTTTCTCAATTAAGGTTATTAACTCAAGTGATAATAACTTAACTGATAACCTGGTTTACGCTTCTGTTAGCTACGTTCTTGTTCAGGATGGTAATAACTCTTTCAGCAATCTAACACTAGCTTATAATCAACAATTAGGCCAGGTTAGTTTTTCAGACGTTAATGTTACTGGTTTAGTGAACCTTAGTGATAGCAACGTTATTCTTCGCCCAGAGTATGTTTCCCTTAACTTAAGTGGTTATAATAACACTCAATTTAATGTCTCGTCAAACGTGATAATTAACACTACTGACTGCTCTAATAATTTATTATACAAGCCTGGTTATCCAGCTACGAGGCAGGAGATAATTGATTATAACACTGTCTGCACTGATTGTTCAAAAGTTTATTGCACTGGCAACCGTGTTATCTGGTCAGTGCCTGGCTGGTCTGGTTACACGTCTGGCAATGAATTAACCTGCAATGACTATTACCTTAATAATAACTTATACCCTAACTGGAATGTTTCAACCCAGTTAGTTTGCGTTAATGAGACAATTGACTTGCTTGGTAATTTAACTATTTACTCGGGCGGTGACTTAACGCTTTCAAACACCACTCTTAACGTGTCATCAAGTGTTAATGGCTCATACATTAACGTGACTGGCGCAATGTACGTTATTAATGATTCTTTAATCACGACTAATGACTCTGACGTGTTCTACGGGTTTGATGTTCACTCTAGTGATTTCTTAATTAATGAGTCAATTATTGAACAGGTAGGTTATGATACTGATAACTGCCCTGAATCTGGTTGTGGTTTATTCATAACCTCTGATGTTAATTGCAATGCCAGCCCAATAGTAGTGAATAGTATTATACGAAGTGGTTTTTCAATGTTAATGGCTGACAGCGTTAATTGCAGTTACGTGAATAATTCTTTTAGTGATTATCAGGATATTGCTTTTGTCTTCTGGTTTAATGGCGGTAATAATAGTTTGATTAATAATAGTTTTAGTGGTTCATCAGGTGATCAGGCAGTTATTGGGGTTGCTAGTTCAGGCAACTTAGTGAGTGGTAATCAATTAAACCTTAATTCAGAGAATATGGGCATGATCTTTGCAGTGTCAGGCACTAGTGATAATTTAGCTATAGGTAATAATCTTTCTAATGGCGGGGCCGGTTTCCTAGCCACCCCTGACTTGGGCGGAGCACCAGGAGCTAATAGTATTGTGAATAACTCTGTGACTAATTTCTCTATAGTGGGTGTTGCATTATTCGAGTCTGATGGCTGGAATATTACTGGCAACCAATTAACAAATATTGGGGTTTATGGAATGTTGTTGAATTTAACTAATAATTCAGTAATCACTCATAATAATGTTTCAGGCAATGGCTTTGGAATAGTGCTCCTTAACACCACTAATAATACTATCTATGAAAATAACTTTGTTAATAGTTCAGTAGTGCTTGCTTTTGAAGCCCCGCTTGGCAATGATAATAGTTTTAACAGCACTTTGAGCGGTAACTTCTGGGATGCTTCCTGGACTACTGGCTTAACAGACAGTAATGTTGATGGCATATATGACTACTGGTTTAACTCTAGTGTTGGCGGCAACGTGACTGCTGGCATTAATGATTACCACCCTTATGTTTGCAGTGACGGCTGGCTTGATAACCAGACTTGCGTTCACTTGGTCTCGCCAGCAAACGGGTCAGTTGACACTGATAACTCAGTGACTCTTGAATACTTGCCTGGCGGTAAACTAGAATTCCTTAATGCCTCGTTATGGCATGACTTAACTGGCGCCTGGCACTTGAACCAGACTAATAGTTCGCAAGTAATTAATGGTCAAGTTAACACTTTCACTATTAATGATATTCCTGTTGGCTCAGTATTTGATTGGAATGTTCAATTATTTGACACTAATGGTGTTGAGTTATGGGCCGAAAACAATTATACTGTAATTGAGGAGTTATCCTGTGGCAGTTTAATCTTTAATGACTTAACCTTATCTGAGGACTTGCATTGCAACCAGACTGCCTTAAACCTTGCTGGTGATAACGTTGTTATTGATTGTAATGGCTTT